>JAABUL010002085.1_pt1 | contig 34723 bp, 26 predicted proteins | sample 5559151 | NCBI WGS metagenome assembly JAABUL01 (sample SAMN10711876, study PRJNA513368) | rock metagenome | isolation source: Antarctica rocks | place: Antarctica: Victoria Land, Pudding Butte sud | reverse complement strand
TATAAACGCTTACTTAGGTATATAGGAACTAAGGATATCTTCGATATACTTATATTTAACTTATATTATAATCTTACTAAAAGGTCTATAACTATTTATAGTATATTCGAGTTATCTTACTTAAACACCTACTACTACCTACTCTTTAAAGAAGTACTTACGTAATACTACTTATAGGATCGTAATAAGGTACTATTAGCCTCTAGATAACGTAGAGCTACCTATAAAGCGCTCTTATATTATACCTAACTTCGATCCGATCGATTATCTAAGCTCTAAAGACGAGATAGACGACGAGCGACCTAATATCGATATTTAGCTAGCTAATTATCGTACGGACTCGAGCTATAGGTATATACTAATAAAGCTAGATACGTTACTAATTTAATACTAGCTCGATAAGCGCTATATATAGCCTTAATTAGCTATAATAGTACTAGATATCTACGCTATACCGGTAATGTTAGATAAGCCGGAAAGGGTCTTTAGTATAACTAGAGTAGTAGTTACTCTACGTAGAAGGTTACTATTAGACGATACTATTAATAACTTAATAGTTGTAAAGGCTTAGTCGAAGTTAGAGTTAATTAAATTGGATAGGTATAGCTACATTTATACGTATAGGTACCTCCGCGGATAGCTAACGTTACTAGATCCTACTTTAGTAGCGTTACAAGTACGTATATACTACTTTAAGACCCCTTACCTACGTAGGTAGTAGCTCCGGAGGTTATATTCGTAGATTAAATTCACTTTAGCTACAAACTACTAAATTAAGACAAGACGGATTACATATCTTGCTTATTAAGACAAGACAGTACCCTTTTACATGCTCTGTCTTGTAAGGTAAGGCTATTCACTTGCCTCGCTTGCGAGGCAAGGTCATTCACTGTTAGCTGCAAGCAAGACGAGACGCTAGGCCTGTCTTGTCTTGTCTTGCTTGTGAACAGGTCTGGAGCACCCTGCCGTGGATCGAGGTCTTCGCCCATCAGCCTTGGTCCAGAACCCACGGGTATCACTACATATGGTTGGTAGTATCAACTGGTGCTGGGTTCCGGTAGTTCTTGTGACTGTATGTCGCATAGTATATCATTCCTACCAGGACCACCCCAGCAACGATGATCGGGGCATAGTTGATACCAGCCACATCGATCGGTGTGGTGAATGGGAACCTGTTCTGTCGTAAGTACTGTTCGTGGGTGAGGCTTTATGAGGGGACCGACCACGCAAGAACCCAGAGCAGGGAAAGGAAACAGAGCGCAGTGACGTCCACTATACACCCCCAAAACCTGCCTAGCTGAAAGATACCATTGCTCTCCACACCCAGCACACCAGGTTGATATATCCTCGAGTAAAGCGAGCAAGCGATGGCTAGCATGTAGGTTGTCGCGAGTGAGAGAGTGACTTGTGAGCCAAGCGCCAGAAACCCGATCGAGGAGACGAAGTTAAGCCAGATCCAGATTACGGGCGAGAGCGCCGTGAGTATAATAGTGATCCGCGGCACTTGTTGTCTTTCGAGATCCTGGTGACACATTAGCATGCATAGATTACTGGGCGCCGCGAGACCATAAACTGACAGAGGCCAGCCACTTCTGCACAACCGGGTTGCGGTCGTCTCGGACAAACGAGAACACCATACGACTCGCAGCAGCTGTGGTGTTGATACAACACATGATGATGATCGGAAGGATGAGACCAAAGGGAGCACACGCCAGTGCTATGTTTCCGCGAGCGGCGTTCAAAGTCAGTTGTATTATGCTGCCGATTGGGTGGAGCGAGGCGCCGTACGGGCCTGTGAAGAGCGCATCGACGTCACCTGCAGTAAGGCAGATCATGAGCGCAACGACTATGCAGAGGATTGCGTTGGCTGAAGTGGACCAAAGGAGGGACTTGGGGATCCGACGACCGGCATCGACGGTGTCCTCGGCTGCATGAACGGTCAGTATAGAGTTCGTGATTGCTACAGCTCAAGCGTTACAGACCAATGTGTGCCGCGCAGTCAAACCCAGCGAGTGAGTTGGTCGCATACAGCACTCCGAGCAGTGCACCGAAACTGGGACTCCAGCCCGTAGCGCTACTGAAAGTGAAGTCGGAGGTTACAGTACCGGTGGCGTGCGCAAAAGCCAACAGACTAAGCAGCAGCAAGAATGCCACGATATGCACTACGAGCACCAACGTCTCCGGAACATTCATATGCTTTCCCCAAGTCACGTTGACCAGGCAGGCTAAAACCTGTACGGAAATTGCGGCGACAAATGTTATCCAGGTGTGGTACTCGCCGGTGTGGAGGAGGTAGATCGCGGAGACGTCCAGGCCGAAAAGCCAGGCAGCAGCACCGAGGAAGGTAAGCCATGTGAAGGTGAGCACACAGCAGCAAATGTAGCTTAGGGTCTTGCGCGTCCGAGGGGGAGCGAGGGCGGCAACGTAGTGGTATTGGCCACCCGCGGTTGGGTATCTGGAAGCAACATCAGCGCGCTGATGAAAATAAGATGGGCCGACCAGGCTTACTTCCTCATCTTCTCAGCCAGACTGAGATACACTGGAGTCATGCCGCATGTAGCAACGATCGTGCCCACCAAAAGTCCCAGGCTACCACCATTTCCCAAGTTCAGCGCAGCGACGAAGTAAAAGTTTGGCCATGGGCAGACGACACTGCTGTTGACGCCGATTAATCCGATGAGCTTGTCGAGTGTCCGCGGTACAGTAGGCGTGTGCCCGATCTTGGCCACTGGGTCATCTGAGCTGAATGAGGGCCGCTCCGTCGATTGAGGAAGATTGCCTAGCTCGACAACTTCTATTGAGCCGTCAGAGACCGCGTCCTTGGTCATATCGGTGGTTTGTAAGACCCGGGCAGGGGATAGTGTTCTCGCGGATAGAAGAGAGAGTGACAAGTCAACGTCGAGGGCACAAAAGGTCCAGGGCACGTCTGGAAGTTTTCAATCATGCCCGCATGAGCTCTGCGGTTCCATGCCGCTTGGGCCGGCATACTTAGTGTGTAGAGATGCCATGAGATACTACAATCGTGCGAAAGCGATCTCTGCGCGGGGGAGCGGCATCGTGCATGAACAGCAGGCGTGTAAGCCATCTCGGTAAAACAAAACCTGGGAGTACTATCTCTGTGCGTAAGGTTATCTACCTTGAAGCTGTGTCCCTGCGCGCACTGCTTTGTGCTGCATAACCGTACCTCGTACGAATAACACCGTCAGCCGTACTTCTCGTTCTTTGTCGATATCATCTAAGCCACCTCGCTGTGGCTTCGGCTGTAAGCAATGAGATCTAGTGCGATTAGACGCCGGGACATGGGAGCTCCAGCGAGTGATGGATCATGGGTGAGTTGCGTTGGTTGCGATCGACAGTCTGCGTTCCCGATCATCAACCCAAGCCCGTGCCGTCGACTCCCTGCCGGCTACCTTAGCAGGCACGCTACGAGCCGGTGCGACGGGGGAGAAAGCCGCGGCATCAATATACCCTGCTAGCGCTGCGTAACCCAGATGCGGCGCGATGCCGTCGCGTGGAAGAGCGGCAGCCGGGCGCCAGACGCTCTTGATCTGCCACAGAACACCTCTAGAGATGTTCTCAACCAGCGACGAGTTACGGCACGGTATCCCGCACTCATTGATAGAACGACTTGAACGCGTTGGTGCACTGCGAGAACACCCCATGAGCAGGCTGAGTGCGCAGGATGTAGCTATTACCTTTGCATCGTTTGATTCCTCTGATTTCGTTATTACTCGTACCCACGATGGCTGTCGAGTCTGAAGTATACCGTCCTTGGCCAACGACCGGACAAAGCTACAACGTAGCCTCGACGACTGTTGTATTGGCGGCAACAAATCTGGCCGCATGGGCAGCGAGAATATATGTGCTGTCGAGACATGAAGGCGAGTTACCGGCGTTGGCCTGTACACTTACATTGTGTCTATCGCATGTAAGTGTATTAAACTCGAGAATGACCAGGTTCCTACTCACGAGCGAGAATAGGTCTTCATGGTCTGCCAGTGCGCTTGCATCGTCGTTGCATTTTACCATGGCTGGGGCTCAAGCATCGATAGCATCCCCGAGAGCAACTTGCGGATAGCTGAGACTGTAGGATCGTCCAATTCACGGCAGCGAGCTTCTTGCAATACTGACTTTGACCAGAGCATCTTCGCCAGCAACATCCTGCTCGTCCTGATCCATGGCTGCTCCAGGGCTTCGATAGCCATCACGCTCTGGCGGGCATGTCAATCAACGCCGAGCGAAATGTTCGCCATTTCGACCTTCCTGGGTACTGTCGTCTGGATAATCGGGTCGATCGTTGGACTAGTTGTTCGGAGGGCAGTCGGAGAAGGCTTCTGGAAACCCGTCGACGCAGACTACAGCGTGAGGAACCTTAGCAGGCCGTCTGGAAATTGTGCTCAGTCCGTGCTAACAAGCAATGGCAGTTCCCGTTGTGGGCAGCCATATATCTGACTGGACTGGTCGTTGACCTGGCCGTAGCAATTTGTGCCATATTTCTTATCGCACCGCTGCGAATAGTCGTTACTAAGAAGATCTACACCACCTTCGTGTTTGGAGTCGGCGTACTGTAAGCTCTCAGTCAGACCAGCTTTATCCTGGAAGCCACCAGCTGACATTTCCTGCCAGTGTTATGATCCCACAGGCATACGGCTTAGCTTACCTCTACCACCACCAAGACCGAATCCTAAACAACCCTACCGTCAACACCGCGCCTTTCATCAACGCAAATCAAGCCGCCATCGCCGTCTCCTTGTGGTGTCGAGCTTTCGAAACAGTGCGGAAGCTGCAGCAGGACATGGGATATGCCTCGTACGGCCTTTCCAGCTTCTCCACGAGTGACTACCTCTGGGGGACGACGACTAGTCGCTCTCGAGCATCTCACGGAGGTGTTTCGAAGGAATTGCCGGCACCGAAGCGCTCGCTGTCGGAAGGTGAGGTGCAGCTGCGACCAGTGAGGAGCGACGACCGGATCTCAGTGATTGCGGGAAATGGAATGGATGCGACGAGTGCAAGGTCGAGAGACGGCATCGAAGTGAGCCAGGACTTCGAGTGGTCAGTCGAGGGCAACCATGAAGACGGGTGAATGGGTCGTAATTGATGACACCGACTATGCTGTAGCCTTGCCAACGTGCAGCCTCAACACACTTCCGTCTCGTGTAACGGGTTGAAGTACGTTCCAAACTTTGACCTCAAACCTCGTCTTCTGTGTCACCCACGTCTCAAAACCGCCATACACAGCCACAAGCGCCACTTCCAGCGAACTCAACGCCAAGTGCTCGCCCAAACACCTTCGGGATCCAGACCCGTATGCCCACAGCCAGGCGTTCATCTGCTTCGGCTGTTCCGGAGAGCACTCCAGCCAGCGTTGTGGATCCCAGACTTCGGGCTCGGGGAAGATGGTCGGGTTCCGGTGGAGGGACCAGGCTTGTGCGTGTACGGTGACGCCGGCGGGCATTGTGACTTGATGGCCTGGGGGGCCTACCGATATGGTCTTATCGGTCACACGAGGCTGACGACCTGCTACAGGTGGATAGAGACGGAGTGTCTCCTCGATGATCGCCTCCAAGATCGGCGAGTTGTCTATGTTGACAGCGGAGAAGGGATCCTCGAAGCGCTGAGACTCGTGGCGGAGTTTGTCCTGCCATTGGCGGTTGCTTTCGAGGCTCAGAAGCCAGGCACAAGTCGTCAACGCGATCGTCGAGGTGTCCACACTGGCGACGATGTGGTCTTGCATTTCACTTGCGGTGGCCGCTTGCTGATTTCGCGATAGTTGCTTGGCGTCACTCTGTGGCTCTCCAGGTGGTCCTCGTAGCATCTGGCTCTTCATGTGTTCGTATGGTGTACTCCTTGGTTCTGCGGACTTGCTTGGCGCCTGAATAGCACTTGCGGCATCGGCTCGACCTCGCATCTCTTCGATACAGGTCATGTTGGTAGAGTAACCCAGCCAGCCCAAGAGCCAGCGAGGAACACACCTCGACCACGCAACCGCCGTGAGTGCAGCAGACAGCTGCCCATCGTACTTGACCTTCACTGTTCTCGCCTCCGCCAGATCATCCAAATGATGCTCCGCCGCGTCCGCTCCAAAAACATCAGTACTCACCGAAGCCAACGCCCACGCAAAGAACAGGACCCCAAAATCCACCTCCCCTCCTGCCTCTCGACACGCTTTCTCCACAGTCGCGCGCATATCGCACGCGAGCCCTGCCTGTCGTTCTTGCCACTCACGATTTTCGGTGAGATAGCTTTTCGAGTAAGGCTTCGCCACCATCCTCCGCCGCTTCCGATGCGACGCTTCGTCTTTCATCGAGAACATGCGCGCAGTACCATAGCTGGCCGCTAGCTGATACCAATCCGTCTTGGGCAATCGACCGTCGTAGATCGGTTTTAGGCTAGTGTCGACATCACAGACGGATAGCTCGCGAGGCGCCAGTCGGACCACCGGGCCGTGGCGAAGATGGGCTTGATGTACGAGGAGGGTGCCGCGGTCCCGGAGTCGTTGCCATCGGATCCATGCTGGAGAGTAGCGCGCTGACCAGTGAATGGTTGGAACTGCGTTGAGTGCTGAGCGGCGCCGGTAGAAATGGCTCAGCGCCGCGTAGAGAATGCCCAATGCAACGGTGGTTCTTGCCCAGAAAGAAGTGTTGAATTGATCTGCCCACATTGTGGTCTGCTAGAATATCCGTGACGAGCGGCGTGCAAACTGTACTCACCGTGAAGCCAGCATGTGCACACGCTTCGAGGCACATCAAACACTCGGATTCCAATCCAGCTCGAGCTGGCAATGCCTACCTCCTACCATCGCAGTCTCGGAGTCGATCGACCGATCGATCGGTCGCATGTCGCAAAAGCACATCCTGCTGCAACCAAGTGGAGATGCTGCAGCTCTAGGCGTGATCCGACGTAGTCCCAAGCAGAGGGAGGGCGTGAGGTAGCCAGTCGTGTCCATACATGTACATATTCATACATAGCCTACATGCATCATCCAACAGCAAGTCGTGTCTGGTCTGTTATTCTTGCACCCAGTTGACGGGCGCGTGCTCACCTCACCCAATGCACACCGAATCGTCCATCACACCGCTTCTCTGCGCCACCACCCCCAGATTCACCAGTTTCTATTTCTCCTTGGTCGCATACATCTTCAGCTGATCCATCGTCACCACTTCCAGCGCCTTCTGATCCGTCATGGACAAATACACCTTCGGCCCCTGATCCGGCCCCATCTCTGAAATCGCCCGCTTGAAGTCATACGCCGATATGCATGTTTTGTCGCCAGCGGTGATGCCTTTGTAGTCGTCGTCGCCGTACTCGCACTGGTGGAAAGCGTGGGTCATGATGGCCGCGATGGAGAGGTGGCGCTTGTCGGAGGGGCTAGCAAATGCGTGGTTAGGGGGATGGCGTGGTGGAGGGGAGATGGCCAGTGGACTTACTCCGTGCGGCAGTAGCCATCTTTGGCGAAACCGACGTCTTTGAAGAAGTAGGAGAGGGGGCCGCCGCGGACTGGAGGGGACGAGTTGTCAGATGAAGTGATATGGGTAGGGGCTCTGCCCACTTGAGTACTCGCCGTTCTTGATTTCTTCTTTGCTTCCTTCCTTGCTTCCTTCTGGCATGATTGGATCGGTGTGAGCTGTGCTGCCAGGTATCGCTTCAAGTTACTGAGCCACGAAGGCCAGGAAGAGAGGATGCCTGGGTATTGACCTCAGGGAGAAGGCGAGATGTGTGGAGAAGGTCAGATGTATGAAGCTATATCAAACAGTCTACCTTTATGTGCTGTGTGCGAGAGAGCAGCACCTTCATCGTCATGTCTCGTCGTGCATTGGCAGGGCACGGTTCATTCAAGCCATTCGAGAACCTGTTTTGCTCGTCATACAGCCTGGGCAATGGCTTGCCGTCACACAAAGGCCGGGCCGACCATTGCACCGAAAGCATACATGCGGTATACAAGCACGTGGCAAGTTTGCAAGCACGCGGCAAGGTATGATGAAAGCAAGTGCCCCAATAACAACATGATGAACGAACTGTACAACATCGTCTCCAAGAAGTAATTCAATCCCGTATCTACACAGCACACAACCCTCTGTCCAAGTTACCACCTCGCCGTCTTTTCTCAACTCACTCTACGCCCTCATCGTCCGCTTCTTCTGCCCCTTCTTCTGCTCATCCCTCTTCTCCCGATCCAGAAACTTCCTCTGCTCCTCCGCACTCATATTCTTCAGCCTCCGCTCCCGCTCATCCCTCTTCGCCTTATCAGACATAGTCCTCCTCTCCTCCGCCTTCTCGTCTTCGTCGACTTTGCGGATTTTGCGGGACTCTTCTTCGCGGGTGGCCTTGATCTTGCGCATGGCTTCGGGACGGAAGTGGGCGTGGGAGACGAGGAAGTCGGGGAGGCGGAGGAAGTAGGTGAAGAGGGCGGTGGAGGAGCCCGCAGAGGGGAGGCGGGCGGAGAGGGAGATGCGTTTGATTGGGAGGGTGTCGTTGAGTCTGGAAGCAGTATTAGTACAGGTGGGTGGGGTGGGGAGGAGGTATGTACTTCTTCGGCGCATCAATCGGCTGGTCGGAGATGATCAGCGCCTCCAAATCCTCGCCCGTCTCTTCCACCGCTTTCAGCAGCTCAGGCGTCAGGATTGCGTCCGTGATCTCCGCGCTCTCGCTCATAATGGTCGCCCATTCCGGCAGCTTCGGGTGGTCTCTCGTCGCGGTCAAGCTGAGATCGTAGCGGTCGTCCCTCAACTGCTGCATGCGATCCTTATGCACCACCGCGAAGACGAAGCCGTCGTAGGTGCTGTCCTTGACGCCGCCCTCGGCGTCAGGCGCGAGAGCCTTCTCCTTCCCATCGAATGCGTAGGCTGTTGCTTCCACCCGCTCGACAGGCGCCGGCATGGAATCAAGAAAGAATCCCAGCACCTTCTCGCCGATCCATGTGGCTGGGTTGTAGCGTTTATGCAGCGTCAACTGAATATTCAGCCTCGCAATATTCTGCCGTCCAGTAGCGTAAGTGTAGTACTCGTTCTTCTGCCTCTGCTTCAACATGTCCTCGCCCACCTCACCACCCCCCGTCTTCCCACCCGAAAACCCCACGCTCGCAAACTCGCTCTCCAAGATCGGCAAATGCGTCGCCGCCCACTGCTTCGCGCGCTGCTTGTTCGCGTAGCTGCCCCACAGATTCACGAGCACGACTAGCAGCAGGATGGGGATGATGGTCATTTCCTGGTAGAAGTCCTGGATCGAGGTGCGCTCCCAGACGCGGTACCATTTGGTGTACGGCCGGTCGTTCATGACGGTGTTGCCGAAGAAGGTCGTGAGCAGGTTCTTGGGGCCGGCGGGGGAGGAGGTGTGCGTGGCGGCATTGAAGACGGAGGAGGCGGCGTGGGAGGGCGCGACGGGGGAGGCGGCGGTGGCGAAGTCGGCGAAGTCTGGGAAGAAGTGTTTAGTAGCATCCTCAATGGGTTGATGAAGAGACATGCGGACGAACCATCGACTTCTGTTGACGCGGACGAGACAACCGACTTTGCGCCTCCGAAGAACTTCTGCAGCTGGTCTGCTATCATCGCCATCTTTGCGGTGGGACGCCGGTGGTAAGAATGTTGGGTGTCTCTTGCTGCTGCCATTTACGCTAGCTTCGGCGAAGCGGCGGAATGTTTATCCGAAGTCGGGGGACTGCGAAGATATTCAGGGTTCCAGTGCGATATCATCACCACCAGTCCAGACAGGCCGATCCAGTGCGATATCATCACCCCCAATCTGGACAGGCCGCTCCCGAACGATGGCAGACTCCCCCAGTCCAGTGAAAGCAGCATGCCACTGCGGCGCCGTCAAAGTCACAGTCCCCAGCAAGCCTCAGGACATCAACGAGTGCCAATGCACCCTCTGCCGGCGCTACGGGGCAGCATGGGCGTACTACCACCCTAGCAACGTCTCAATCACCGTGTCTCCCAGCACGCCGACTCGACAGTACGTTTGGGGCGACCGTGAGATCGAGTTTCACTTCTGCAGTGTGTGTGGGTGCGTGACGCATTGGAAGTTTATCGTAGAAAGTGGAGAGATGGGGGTCAATACTAGGATGATGGATCCAGATGCTGTCAGGACGATAAACCGGAGGACCAGCTACGGGGCTCTCAAGGCACCGCTGAAGGACAAAGATACTGCGCATCCGGATGATCAGGCGCGGTATGAGTGACTTCGAGGGGTTCGTCAATCCAGCGTAAGGTTGAGAAGACTGCAACCAGGACACTGTGAATGAGACAGGAAGACAATACTTTGTGTATCCGACTGCTCTTCCAATCGCGGCGCAGTGGGATGATCTTGTTGTTATCCAGAAGCGTGCGAAAAATTCCCAGACCGGCTGACGGGAAACGGCACGCGGTTTGTTCGCTATATACATACTCTGGAATTCCCGTCTGTTTCCAGCTCCCGACGTTCGCCTCTTGCTTGTTCGCGCTACTACTGCTCCGCTGTATGCATTGCTATCTCCCGATCTTCAGCTCAAACAGCTGTGCTCCGCATCCCCCTGCGAGGAACGGACCAGATGCAGCCGGAATTCTGAAGACTTCGTCTGACCAACTTGTAGAGGTACTGGGTTCGACCGTTGCTAATACGCGAGACTTTCTCCGCCGACGACACGAGCACTCTAAACAAGGCGACATCTTACCGGCAACCCTTTCCCAGATGATGTTGAGCAACGGCGTGAGCTGGATCTCCTACGCGGTGATGCAGAGGCGAATAGAGCTGAGTCCCGATCTAAGGTCCAATCCGCGGTCGACGAGGCTATTGCTGCTTGGGTAGACGCCAACGACTTGAGGAAAAGGCTGAATGAACATCACTTACCCCATCGATCGCCGCATGAGCGTCGTGGATCACCTGCTCGTATTCGTTTCTATCGTACCCCTCGCGAGTGGTTACTTGGATTACGCGGCAGTTGTCTGGGATCTGCGCCCTTGGGTCGATGTGAGGCCACGGTGCCGCAGACAGATATGCAGATCTGGCGCCGTGGGGCCGGTTGCTTGGTCTCGTGCTGCTATGCTTTCGTTGTGGGGTCGGTAGGTTTGTTGCAAGTTCGTGAAGAGGGTTGTGAATAAGTTTTGCAAGTCTGGTAAAAAAGTTAGTTGTGCGGAGGGCAAGGTTGAGCCGATCTTTCAACCATCGGAAGCTTCTACCGGAAGCCTCCACCACCATCGCTGGCGGAAACACGGACAAGACAACGACTTCTCGTTCCTGATATCGCGAGCAGAGTACTGGAGCTACCATCATTATGGCGGCCACCGGCGACGACTGTGCCATCTGCTAGTCGGTCATGCAAGCGAATGAGGCGCTTTCTTTGCTACCCTGCGCTCATGTATTCCACAACCACTGCATCGGGCAATAGTTTAACACGAGCTAGGACCGGATCCGCATTATCCCAAACCATCTTCTGGCAGCGCGAAACTAGGCCGTGCCCGCCGTACAAGGACGCGTCGCTCAAGCCAACCTTCCGCCAGCTCACGCTCCTGAAAACGCACGCTCCTGAAAACGCACCTGCGCCCTTCGGGCAAGGCATTCTTCCACCACACCGCGCACCGGCGCCAGCAGCTCGTGTCCTGCAGGGCTACAATCAACAAGCTTAGGCGTTTGGCGTCAACCAAGGCTACGATCAACCAGCCCCGGCGTTCGGCGCGAACCTACCCTATCATCAACACGCTCCGGCATACGGCATCTACCAACCGCACAACTAGCAGGCTCCACCGCACGGCATCAACCAGGCCTGCTACAACCAACAACCTCCAGCGCATGCCGCCAATCAGGGCTACAACTACCAAGCAGCTAGTCCGTTCGCCACCAACCAAGTCTTCAATCAGCCTTAGACATACACATAGTGGAGCACAGAGGCCGCTGCCCGCTGAAGACTGCCGCTGGAGCTCTGCGAGCTGGAAGACTGCTCCGTTGTCATGTTCTGAAGCTGTACAGGGGACTCTGTGGAAGGATCGAGAATATACCCGCTTGCTCTTCGATGCGCCTAGTAGTGAGCGTGTATTCAAGGGTGGCTTCTAGGTTATCGACTCCGACGATGGTTTTGACGAGACGGTGAAGGGCACTAGCGATCCTCTGGGATTGTCTGATACAATTGCAGTTCCTTGGTCCATTCATCCTCGAGAACGCGTGGGTAATCGCGGATGTCTTCTGCTGTTTCGATATGAAACCCAGAGACCGGCCAGCCCGCCTGTAGGACGACCTCGATGGTGTCATGGGTGCTGGCTCAGACGTGAGTAACGGTGTCGTCATTGCGTCGATGTACGCTGCCTGGACGTATAGGAGGGCGGCATTTCTGGGGTTCTTGGTCCGCGCCAGGTACCTCGTCCAGGCACGTCGCAGCCTTCCTTGGACTTCTTCGAACGCGTCGGGAACACGAGCGGTGGCTCTTATCTTCTGGTTCGTAGTAGAGATGGTTTCCTTCATCGGCTTCAATGTGTGTTGACTCTCCAGAGGCTGGATATCGAGAGCAGGTACGGAGGCGAGCGTGGTGGTGACAAGGCTCCGGACTTCGCCGCTGTTACCGGCAAGTTGATCGGTCTAGATATGTGGTCAGCTATACTCGTCGTGGCATCGTTAGAGTAGGATACGCACAGGCTTGGAAGGTAAGGAGGACTGAGGTCGTTGGAGATGTTGCTGTGTTGGGTCTTTTTCATTCATGTGTGCTTGGGCTCTCGATTTGCGTGAGCGATCTGTGATTGCGCATCTGGGCCCCCGCCTTCTCATTCAGTATCAATCTCATAGTCTGTTCTTTGACGACCGGAAGACGCATGATGGAGAATGTAGTATTAAACAGGAGTCGGGAATTCTCGCGGTTGAAGTTTCGCGGATGCGTCAACCGTGCGCGTCGGCCTAGCTTGACTTGACTCCATCTTTCGACGCTCTGCGTCTGCTTTTACTATAATATATCAAGCGCTACGAATAGTAGTAGTACACTACTAACCTACTACTAACCGAGTTAAGATAAATAGCTAAGGTAACTACTACCGTATCTCGACTATAACGCCGATAGGATTACTAGTACCCTCGACTATCTAAAGGATAATATCGTTAAAATTAATAACCTTAAAGCTACGCTTAAGGAAATGCTCGCTACTAGGCCTTATTAAGAATAGGTAGGTATATTTAATTTCTTAAGCGGCTAAGGAGTAAAGACCTTACGGCCGCGTACCTTACTATTAACTAGCTCCTAAGTAGCGGCTAATAATAGGCTATCTAAGATCTTATCTATCGCGTTCTCTATTACTAAGCTATTAGCGTCTCTATTAAAGTTACTTATAGGTAGCTAGGTAGGGCGCCTATTTCTAAGCTAAGGCGCCTTTAAAGATAGTACTAATTTAATTAAAAGAGAGTATAAGTAATATATACATTTTATATCTAGTAGTCCGGTTAGCGCTAAATAGTAGTAGAGAAGTAATAGGCGTAGCTATATATTTTTAAGTATAAGGTATACGTATATACTAAGATTTACTTTCTACTTAGTAGTAGTATATATAAATAGTAATATACTAGAAAGGATATAATAAATCTACCGTATAGTATATTAAAGCTATATACGTATAGACTAAATATCCTAAACTATATCGTCGTCCTAACTCGCTACCTTAGTAGCCCCGCCCTAACTATATATACTTCTTTACTTTAAGCCTATATCGCTCCTAAACTATCCGCTTCTCGCTCTCGTACTTTACTAATAATAGTAAGTACTTCTTCTTCGTCTTACTAGGGACTTTCCCGAGTTCTCGCTTAAGCTAAACTACTATAAGGTCGTATCTATTTGTCTAGTTCGGCTCCGGCTCCGGCGGTGGTTCCTCCCTAGGATACCTGTTGTCGGATTCGAGCTCGTTTGTCAACTCAACAACTGTAAGACCGGTCTTGACAGTTACTGAGTTGAGACTGGCGTCTGGTTGTGCTTGCCGTGGTGTACCGATGTGTTCGGTATGGCTGGTGATGAGTGCTCCGGAACTTCCTCGACCAAAGGCAGCGATCTGACTCTTCATCGGTTTCATCTGCACCATCCCACCCCTACCGAGCCCGCCAAACGTAACATTACCACCACCACCGCCCGGCTGGCCGCGCTGGTACATATGGCCGAGCTGCCGTAGCTGTTGAGTAACCTGCCCGCGCTGCGCACCTTGATGTGACTGTTGCTGACCCGTATTGCCCAGAGGAGCTTTGTTGCTAACGCGGTGCTTGCCCCTGGAAAAAGCTGTGGTGCTGTTGTGGGACTTGTCCAAACAGGTTTTGGTGTTGGTGCGGGTGCTGGGCTGGGCCTTGTTCTTGACCATGGACACCGTGCTGCTGCTGGGTCGGCCCTTCGCCCTGTAAGTCCTGGTACTGGGGTCGTGCTTGCCCCTGGAAGCCGTTGTGGTACTGTAGTGGAACTTGGCCCCCGGAAGTTTTGGTGTTGGTGCTGAGCTAGGCCTTGACCGTGATCCGGGAAACCGTGCTGCTGCTGCGCTGAGCCTGGTCGTTGAAGTTTTGGTGCTGTGCTGGGCCTTGACCGTGGTAGTTCTGCTGCGCTTGCTGGCCTCCTACCGGACCTTGATGCACGTTTGGTTGTGGCTGTAGCTGCACATCAGCTGCGTCGGGATTGGCGGCTGCCACGGGCCGCATCTGCAAACCAGTATCGACCCACTTCGTCTTTCGAGTCAACTCCGTCTCCGCCTTGAATGGGTTGGCTGTTCCTATCGGCAGCCCGAAGATCTAGCCAGGGCCATATGGCGCCCTGATCACGTAGGTACATCCAGCTGCGATGATTGCGGATTGGATAGCGTTCAGCACATCTTCTTGGTCATCGCAAAGGAGGAGATCGACAATGTCTCAATCGTGAGATTGCTCACCATAAATCACTCCTCTTAGATCTAGGCCAGATACGATCCCTCTTCGGCGCCTCGACATCTACATTGCCAGCAGGATACATCTGAGCACCACCGCATCTTCGAAAGGTAGTGCTAGTTTGCCACGACATCGGAAACGATCTACGGTCGCTTCATCGTCTTGGGTCCGGCGTCGGAGGGCATCGGGTCCATCTTCGGGACGATCGACACGCAACAGCTGGCGGATCTGTAAGACGCTCTCGTTCTCCGACTATAGCAATCAGCTAACGTATATAGCCACCGGCCTCTCAACGCTATACGAGACCTTCTACGGCACACCATTCGGTGGAGCGCACAATGCTAGTAAAGATGCCGTCGCAACTACGAAGGTCCTGCTCGCCTGGTTGCTAGGTATCCACACACGCTATAGGCAGCTCCGCCAAATGGCCGACGTTCTACTCGTGATTTTCGATACGGAGTGGGTATTCGGTGACCATCCTCTAGTGAAGAGAGTGACCGAAGTCGGGATCAACTAGTCGCAACCTCCCCATCCACTTGTTCGCCCAGATTACGACCCGCGTAGGAACATACTTCTAGCCCGAGCATCTACTTGTCGAAGAATTCGAGCACTACAAGCAGCTAGGCAGGCGCAACATAAAGGGCCTATAGATCCCCGAGGGCTAGCTACTTGCCTATAGTGTTCTTGTTAGTACGGGTCTAGTTAGTATCTAGTACTAAGAGGTTCTTATAGGCGGAACTAGTATAGCCTTCTAGCTACGTAGTACCTATTAGTTTAAGTAAATAGTCCTTATTAGTTTACGGACTTACCGTAATAGGTATGTATAAGCGTACCGTATACTAAGTAAATATAAGGAGAGCTTCTATAGCGTATAAATCTCGTATTAACGCGCTTACCTACTACTTAGAGGCCTCTATTACCTCTTTTACGTAACTATAGACTTATTAGTATAGATATACCTATCGTTAAAGCGTTTACTAGAGCCTTCCGTAGTTAAATAACTAATAATATTACCTTATAAATATATAATCTACTATATAGTAAGTAGAAGGCGCTCCGAAAGTTTAAGATTAAGAGGGTTAACTATATCCGTAAGAGCGAGATCGCTATAGTATAAAAAGCGCGTATAAGAGCCTTAAAGATATAAGACTAAGAGGAGGAGCTTATTAAGGTATTTAGAGGCTTACTAGTCTACTACTACTATAAGTATAAAATAAATAGTAGTAGGTAGCCGTTACTTATAATTAACGGAATAACTAGTACTAGTAAGTACTTAAGGCTCGTCTATAAGTATAATCTAAAGACTAGCGATCTTATAGGTAGTAGTCTTAAAGCTAGAGCCTTAGATACTACCTATAAGCTAGTATATACGAGGAATTACGATATCTTCTAGTTACTAATACTAAAGTAGGTTATCTTTTACTATCTAGCGCTATTTATACTTAAGAATACCTACTTTAGAGCCTTTATTAGCTATATATACTAAGGACTAAGTAAATTACTTCTTAAGGTAGTATTAACGCTATAAGGCTAGATCTTAACTAAATTTAAGGCTTAGAAGTAGCTACTAGCTACTAAACTATTAAGATCTATTAGTAAAGTTTATTTAACCTTTAATATCTAGACGGCTCGTAACTAAAGAGGTTATATAGCTATTTAGGGCTATTAGATCGCTTAATATAGCCGTTAGCGTTAATTACTAGGCTTCTAGCGGATATATTACTTATATACTAGTAAGAACTAGGCCTAGCTACTTTATAAGGTACTTAAAGACTTTAATATTAAGACTAGGCTTAGTTACTATATAGTATATATCGGATAATACTAGCTCTAACGACGTTACTACGGAGCTATTACTAAAGGCTATCTAGCTAGATATCTTACCTACTATAATTAAGAGCTACTAGTTACGTTACTTTAGTTATATTATTAACCTTATAGCGTAGAGCCTACTAGCTACTACCGGGAATAAGGTAAAAGTAGCTACTTATAAGCTAGAGTTAGTTAGTAACGATAAGAAAGGTAGCGAGGCCGTAAGAGCTCGTTAGATATATACTAAACTACTTAGTAAGCTTTAGAAGCTCGTTAAGTACGTACTAGCTAGTAATTAGCGTCGTAATAAGTTTACTATAATAGCTAGTAGTAAGAAAGTAAAGGAATATAACTACCTTAGTATAAGTTTAAAGTTAAAAATAAAGGTATTTTTTTAATTAGCGCTAGTAAATAGATCTTAAATATTACTAGGCTATTAGCTATAAGCTACTCCTAATAGCTTAGTAATATTTAAGATCTATTTACTAGCGTTAATTTTAAAATTCGCTATACTTTAGCTTCTATTATTATAATTACGTCCTTTTACTAATAATACTACTTTCTAGCTCGTTTAATATAACTTAACGCGCTAGAATAGTATATTTCTCGCCCTTATACGCGCTCTTAATACTAAAGAGCGCCTTATTAAGTTCTAGAAGACCTATAAGCTAGCTATAACGGCTACGTAAGTCCTTAAGAGTAAGAATATTACCCCTTCTAACTAATACTACTATAAGCGAATTTATAGCTACCTTAAGGCCTTCTTTACTACTATTATAACTACTAAGGGCTATCGACTAACGCCTAATAAGTAGTTTATAAGCCTCTACGGCTTAATAAATAAGATTACGCCTAAAAGGTAGAGGCTCGTAATAAGATAGCTAATTAAGGGCTTAAGACTACTCTTTACGTAGCTTAGTTAAAGATTAAGAAATACTATGTACTAATAGATAGTATACCTATCTATTATACTACTATTATCCTTAATCTAACCCTTAAAATACGCTAGTTTTATAACTAGTAGACTAATAACGAGTAGTTAAAGTAGATATAGCCTATAATTAATAAGGTACGTAACTTATAGTTTACTTATAGGTAATAGCGACCTTATAAGCTACCTATACGTAATAACGAGCTAGAAGATAGCTTCTTATATATACGTAGCGTTAAGAGGCTTAAAATAAGCTACTTATACTTCGCTACTATCTTAATCGACTACTTCGAGCGTTATATCTCTACTAATCTATTACTAGTACTTCGAGATAAGAAGGAGTAATTTAATATTATTTAAACTAGCTTAAGCGGCGGTAAGGTAAACTAAAGCTTTTTTAATTCGCCCTTAACGTACTATCTATTCTAGTTATAAGTAATAATAATAAGCGCTTATTTAGCGCTATAAAAGATATAATAACTAACTATAGAAATAAGCTTAAAGGGAATCTTATTAAGGCCTATTAGTATCTTAAAAACTAGCTTTAAGTAAATAAGGAATAGCTAGTCTATAAGGCCTTTAATTAAGAGCCTTTAAATAAAATAGATAAGCGTAAGTTAGAGCTAGAGCCGCTAGATTAAGCTATATCTTAATATTCGCTATATTATTTACTTTTATAGGTAAATTCGCTTCTACCTTTTCCTTTAGGCTACTAAATACTATAGTCTTACTAGTATAGGCCTATTAATAGCTAGATCTTACTAGTTTAAGCCTTATACTACTAAGATCCGTACTAATAAGAATACTACTCTATACGCTACTACGGCGTACTAATCCTAGAGTCGGCTTAATTTACTAAAGATTAGTAGGATAGTAGCTAGTAGAAACGAAGTATAGTAAGTAAATGCACTTTATACATACTAAAAAGGTATCGGAATCCAAATACTTTTAGATCCGACTTTAGCCCTATATAGTATTTATACGAGTTATTTTTTTAGAAACGCCTAGGAGCGATAGGTACGTATACTATACTAACTTTGCATGTCTCCGAGCCGTGTAGATTTGCTTCACGCGGGGCAATCAAAATCAAGGACGTAAGCGAAAGTTCTAAGACCATGTTGCAATAGCGTGGTTGTCGACGGCTCGAAAGCTCGCCGCGGGGTTCCTTTTCACATCCGCTTGCCCAATCGCGAACCGACGCGGGACGGGACCACTGAAGCCGTTCCTTCGGTTCGGACGCCCGGCTCAGTCTCTGGATTCAATCCAGGATCTTGATTTGCGTTTGGAAGCAGAGAACTTCCGCGAGACGAAGCTTAATTCGACGTCTGCAGGCTACTAACTCCGTCCCAATTACTCCGTCCCGGGAACGAAGCTCTAGACACAGACTTAAGAGCCAATTTTGCCGGTATGCCGTATCTCTTTTTAGTGCCGGATCGAGCTGGCCGGCAACGTGGAGGAACAGAAGACTCGACATGGATGGACACTGCTTGTTCCTACAGCCGTGCTGGTGCCTTTGTTCTTTCTATAGTACAATGTCCTACTCATAAGCTGAAACTTCTCCCGAGCTATACGTGTTCACAATCTATACATAAATGTCCCTAGTGAGAAATAATCTAGGAACGCGCATTCCGCTGTGCTGTTTCCTGGTCGTACTGTACATCCACCGTTTGTCGTACAACGATCGCCTGTGCTGAGCTATCACTCTCCATCGATTCGTTGTCCGCTCCACTAGCAACAGCCTTTGACACAGTCTCGCCGTATTCTCGTGCCGTGAGTTCAATGATGCAATCGTCTTCCCCACTCCTCTTTGCCCTCAACGAACGTAAGTTGTGTGTGCGAGAGCCGGTGGTGTATGCGCCTGTGCAGATATCAGTTGCTCCGAGATCCAGTAGCCCGGTCTGAACTGCGGCCAGGAAAATGCGCAGACACGGTATTGTAGCAGAGAGGACAGCAAAACAAAGCTCTGCTTGCGTCCAGATCTCGGACGTCACGTAGTCGAAGAGGAAGATGTCGCTCCTGAGGGTTTGGGACAAGCTTACGAGCCGCATTATGGAGATAGGGATTAGACTGGTATGTGTTAGTGACTTGTACAGCAAACACAAGGCTTGGAGATATAAAAGTTACGGCAAACGTAGCAGAAAGCTAGTGATGACTTTGAACTTGGTCGTTCTTTGCATCTGCAAACCCAAAACCAGATAGGTGGGAAATGTAATGATGAGCAGATCCAAGATGTTGCTCATTACTGCATATGCTATCCATCGGGCGAGCTATGATGCATTAGTGCTGCTCCCTCGGGGTTAGAGCAGACATCGACGTACAGTACTGTCCGCTACGTCAGGCGTATGCAACCATAGTGCTGAAGAATGCTGTCCTATTGCGACCACGAGAAGCGAAATAACACAGAAGACGGCGCAAGCTCCTGCGAGAGCGGTGGAGAACAGCTTGTGTGGTCGCGAGTTGGAGAGCCTGTGCAGAAACAGAGCAACGGCTAGCTTGCTCGCAAAAACCGTGACGACGAAGATTAGATCGCCTGCGTAGACCAGCTAATCGAAATGTCAGAGGCTGAGAAACGCGTTGCAAGGCGTTGGAATACGAGCCTTTTCAGCCATAACTGCGGCACTCTTTGCCAGGTCTTCAGGCATCTTGCCCAAGCCATGGGATATGGCCATCAACACTACGATTGCTTGAACGATCCCGAGAAGCTGCTCTCTCGTCAGCATATCATTCATGGCAGGTACATTCAAATGCAATACGAACACTAGCGGCTGCGGTGACAGCGTCGTCTTTGCCAAACAGACTCCGCCATGGCCAGCGCGCCAGCAGGCGTGCGCAGAAGAGTAATAATGAGAGAGTAGTGCAGAACGCAACTGCGACCGACACCAACTTCCCATGGTCTCTGTCATTGACTGCATCACTGGGATGGACGCCTCGTGGGAACAACCACATCTTGCTTATGCACTCAACTTAGGCGCGGATAGATCATGTCGGGTGGAGTGTACCAATCTCATATAAAGGGACCTGGGCGAGGGACAGGCTAGAACGAGGGGCCGTCCGCGCAGGGTTGACATTTCTTAGGGCTCTAAGTTTATAAAGGAGATTGTACGCATGTGGCTCCTAAGCAAAGTTTCAAGGTGCAGTGTTGGGCATGCAAATCACACGCCACCTGCCGCTGCAACCTCGGTGATAAGCTATCTCGTGTAGCATGCTTTGAGATGTCGATCTTGTGAGAGAGTTTCGATAGCAATGGAGTCTTGCCGCGGAGGTCGAACCGTCGGGGACTGGAAGATGAGAGGATAAAGTCGTCACATCGGCAGCATGGCATGTAACTTCGACAACTCGGACGCAACCAGCGGAAGCGAGCTGTAGCGTGCAGCGTGGCTTTTGGGCCGTAGTCCTCCCCGAGCTTCCGAGACGGTCCTCCCCGAGCTTCCGAGGCGGTCTTTGCCGCATCCGGCGAAGCTGCCGGCTTGCCTCGTGAATCTAGAACCCCTGCACCGCATTTTCGTTGGTAACAGCTACTACCTCGCGAAAGGGAGATGGAGCACTTCAGGCTACATTTGCGGCGCATGTGCCAATGTTTCATCCCGTTCAAACCTTCTTTGGTTCCTGCGTTCTTCTCACTTTGACAGCTGCACACTCCTTCAAACCACGGAACGCCTGCCGTCTTTGCTGTCGTCGAGATCCGTACACATACACCATGGTGCACCCCCTCAAAGACAATGCAACCGAGACACACGCACCTATTGAGAGGGACCATAGTCCCTCGGGGGATAGCGTTGATGGAATCAGCCAGGACCGTATCGACATGATACGCCTGGGCAAGAAACAAGAGCTGAAAGTAAGTAAACCGTCGACACGGCGATGAGATGGACACGAGTCTGACCACCGACAGAGAAACTTCCACTCGCTTTCCATTTTGGGACTGACTTGTGTCATTATGTGCACATGGATGGGAATATTATCGTGTGTATCGCGAGAGAGCATACGCGACAAGATCATCAAGAGCTGAACAACCACCACAGTACCAGCACCTTCTCATTGATCAACGGTGGTAGAGCTGTAAGACCTGCAAAAACTTTTTCTTGTGGACGGCGACGCTAAGAAATGACAGGGCACTATTTGGATGTTCCTCGGAACCTGGATCTGCACTGTGCCAGTGGTTGCTTCAATCGCCGAGATGGCATCGATGGCCCCATCTGCCGGTGGTGAGTTTGATGGCTCCCATGAACCCTGGTGAATGTTATACTGATCCCGCTCAGGACAATACCACTGGGTGAGCGAGTTCGCGCCGCCGAATATGCAAAAGTTCCTAAGCTACATTTCGGGCTGGCTAGCTGCATTGGGCTGGCAGGCTTTCATTGCGTCGTCCGCGTACCAAAGTGCGATGACAATATTGATCTTGGCTTCGATGCAAAACCCCGGCTACACGCCAACTGTCTGGTAAGCAAGGCCCTCGGAGTTCAAAATGTTCTAGATACTGATGGCTCTCTGCTGCAAGGCAAGGCACGCTTATGACCATGGCCGTCGGAGTATTTGCCGTCTCCTTTAACGCCTTCGGAGCAAAGAGACTACCGCTGTTTGAAGGTCTTATTCTCTCTTTTTTCATTTTGGGATTCTTTGCCATCGTTATACCTCTCTGGATCCTCGCACCAAAGGCGACGGCCAGCGAAGTGTTCGGCAGCTTTTCGAACTTTGGCGGCTGGTCCACCACCGGGGCAGCCTGTATCGTAGGACAGATGGCCGCATCCGCTGCTTTCATCGTAAGTTTCTGTGCGGCTCCGTCTGCAGTGAGGACGTGTACGCTAACTTGCTTCCCAGGGTGTGGACAGCGCCGCACACATGTCTGAGGAAGTTAAGAACGCCTCGAAAACGGTGCCGAGGATGATGATGTTCACCGTCTGTCTGAACGGGCTTCTCGGCTTCGTCATGATCGTTACCTACGTCTTCGCGATCCAGGACGTCGAGGAGCAGATCATAATGTCGACAGCGCCATATCCGTTCATTGACGTCTTCGCAACGGCGACAGGGAGTGTCGCTGGTGGCATCGGCATGACAGTACCGATAATTATCATGACGCTTAGCATGTGCATCAACGCGACTGCCGCAGCGTCCCGACAAGCATGGTCATTCGCTCGTGACGACGGCTTACCATACCCACAGTGGTTTACCAGGGTTGTTCCGATCAATTCAACGCCGCTGCCGATCAATGCAATGGTCACCTCGCTCTTCATCCTGATCGTTGTCTCGCTGCTGAACTTCGGAGGCTCGGAAGTCTTCAACAGCATCATTGGCCTCATGACTGGCGCGGTTGGCTTGACCTACGCCCTCAGCATTGCTTGTGTCCTCTGGCGGCGACTCTGTGGAGAGCCACTACCTCCGGCCAGGTGGTCGCTCGGACGATTTGGCGTGGCTATCAATGCGTTCGCCGTCTTCTACGAGCTCTTCTCCACCGTCATCAGCTTCTTCCCGCTCTTTGCCAAGGTCAACGCGGTGATGATGAACTGGGGTATCGCAATGTTTGGTGGCGTGGCCATCATTTGCATTGTCAATTACTTATTGCATGCGCGCAACGTATATCGTGGCCCAGTGATGTACGTTGCCAAGGACTAAGGGGCATCGTACTTGTACGGGCGTGCTTTCATTCAGGACGAGCGACCAGAGTGCTAGATAATGCCCAACAAAAGATTAACTAACTACAAATCCTCTGGCGTTCCAAATGGTGTGCGTAACGGTACCGGTGATCCAAAAGCTACAGTGAACTCAGTTCAACGGTCATTTGGGATCTCGTTACTCGGTGTGAAATATTTTTCAAGAGTGTAGGGGCTTTTGTCTACGCTAGGGATTTAGTTATTCTACTTAGAGGAGACTTTAAAACAGATATGTACATAAGTAAGGCAAGTAAGGTTAGGGGTCTATAATTGCCTTAATTAGTTAGTAGGGGGTCTAAAACTTATCTTATAAGTAAGGTAAGTAAATATAATTACCTTAATTATCCTTAATTAATAACTACTAAGCCTTAAGTAAATATAATACCCTTAGGTTAAATCTACCTACTCTATAGCTATCTAATTATCCTTATTAACCTTAAACGTAGTTTAGACTATCTAGAGCTTACTAAAGTAAGATCTAATAACGTTTACTTACTATAGAGGTATTTAAAGTAAATATAAGTACTTACCTATCTAATTTAATAAGCTCTAACTAGGTCTACGCCCTTATAGCTATTAAATTAGTAATACTACCCTCCTTAAGGTATTAATAACGAGGAATTACTACTATACTAGTTTCGCTAAACCTACGCCTTAGTTTATTAAATATTATAAGTATTAAGTAGATATTAATAGTTAGAGCTACTAGTTATAGCTAGTATATATCTTTATTATACTAGTACTTTACTAGTAAATCCTCCTTATTAATTACTTAATACTTAAAGTAGTAGTCTTATTTATAATTAGTAACTTAATTATTAATTAAAGGAGGCTCTAGCTTATTATCTAAACTACTAGTATTATTATTATTAAAGGAGCCTATATATAATAAGCTAGCTCTACTAGCCTACTAGTATTACCTTTAGAGCTAACTACTATATAAGCTCTACTTTCTTATAATTATCTCTTCTTCTTAAATATTTATAGTTACTTAAAACTACTACTTACTTATATTAATACTATTTATTTATAACTCTTTTTATAGTTAAATATCTCTTATTTCTTTTATAAGGAATAGCTAGTTTAAGTATCTTTTCTTTTTCTTAAGTTAGGAATAGGCTTTATAAGTATTACGTAAAGCTAGATATTAGCGCCTATACTAATTAGCTACTCCTACTAAAGCTACTATAGAACTACGTTCTATTAGCTAGTACCTACTAAAGCTACTATAGAACTACGTTTTATTAGCTAGCGCTTACTAAGGCCTCTATTCTTACTTTCTTTTCTATTTATTATATAAACTAAGTTGTTTATATAGGCTTTAAAGTCTTTATATAATCTTATACTTACTTCTATAATAGAAAACCTATTCTTACTACTATTCCTACTATATACTATAAGACTATAATAGTTAACGCGCCTATTTTATTACTATAATACTATACCTTTAAAGAAGGTTACTTTACTTACTAAGAATAGGTAGTAAAGAAGGCTATAATACCTTCTTTACTTTTTAAGTTAGGAATAGGCGCCGTAGATATCGCGTATAGCTAAGCGTTAGTAGCTACGCTAATTAGCCGACTCTATTAAAGCTACTATAAGACGACGTCTTATTAGCTAGCGCTCGCTAAAGCCGCTATAAGACGACGTCTTATTAGCTAGCGCTCGCTAAAGCCGCTATAAGACGACGTCTTATTAACTAGCGCTTATTAAGGCCTTTATCCTTACTTTCTTTTCTACTCGTTATATAAACTAAGTTATATACGTAGGCTTTAAAGCTCGTAGATAACTCTACCTATACTTTTAGAACGAGATACCTACTCTTACTACTACTTCTACTATATATAATAAAATAATTACTACTACTACGCCTACCCTACTACTACGATACTATACCTTAAAATAAGGCCTTATAGGCGTTAAGTAAAGCTAGGCTTTAGTAACCGCGCTAATTAGCTAACCTCGTTAAAGCTACTATAGAATAACGTCTTATTAACTAGCGCCTATTAAGGCTCTATCCTTACTTTCTTTTTTCTACTCGTTATATAAACTAAGTTATATATATAGGCTTTAAAGCCTATATACGACCCTACGCTTCTTTTTAAAATAGGATACTTACTCTTACTACTACTACTACTACTACTACTACTACTACTACTACTACTACTACTACTACTACTACTACTATATACTATAAGACTATATAACCGCTATACCTACCCCGTTACTATAATACTATACCTTTAAAGAAGGTCGCTCTACTTACTAAAGAGTAGGTAGTAAAGGAGGCTATAACGTAGAAACGGTAAAGAGTTTAATAATTAAACTATTAATAGTAGTAGCGTATATAGTAGTAGTAGTAGTAGTAGTAGTAGGAATAGGTAGAGTTCTCTTTATCTCTTTTTAATACCTATATCTCTCTAAGTAGCTTATCCTATTCTAGTAGCTCTATACTAATAAGGTACCTTCTAGCTCTCTTTCTTACTATAAGATCTAACTATTCTATAGACTAAGTATCTATATAATATAGGTAATCTTTAAGAGATTTATCTACTTTAGCTCTATTTTTACTAACTTCTTACTAACGTTATAAAGATAGTACGCTTCCTTACTTACTATAATATCTAATCCTAATTTTATAGCTACTAGTCGTAGCTACTACGCTAGTATAAGAGCTACCTTCTAGTAATTAAGAGGACTAAGCTCTACTTAAAAGCGTTATACGACTAAGTCTATAGCCTATATAAGATATCTTAGCTCCTTTTTAAAATAAGGTAAGAGCTAAGAAAGGAGAAGATAAGATAACCTAATCTACTAATATAAGCGGTAGCGGCGTTTTAATCACTTCTTAACTAAAAGTAAACTACTAGTTAGTAATCTACTTTCCTTCTTTTAACTATTAACGGTAATATTTTATATAGTATTCTACTAATACTAAGCTTATAAGCTTAGCTAGCTCTCCTCTACCTATTATTAACGAGCCCTTTATATCTTTAGACCTACTACTACGATTACTATTACCTACTTATAGCGTTTATTTAATTAACTATAACGATAACCCTAAATAAGAGAGACCTTACTAGTAACTACTTTTACTAGCGCTTAATTCTACTAGTAACTAGCTACTAAGTTAAAGACTAAACTTAGTAGCTATAGAAAGCTAAGACGATATTAAGGAGTATACTATAAAGAAGGGGCGTTATAGTAAAGGTAAGAGACGTAGTCTAGCGCTATTACTACGCTTAATAGTAGAGTACTATAGCTCTAGCTTAGGACGGTCTTTCTCTTATAAGTCTATAGTAGGCGTCGTACTATACTCCTTTAATAGCGACGTACTATCTCCGTTTAGTAGCGATAGTAAGTCGACTAATAGTTCCTTCTATCCTAGAAGACTCGACGACGCTATAGTATATAGTAGGGAAGATTCTACTAAGGAGGATAGGCCTTTAATACTTACTTTATAGGTTACTCTCGACGCGCTATTACGTAGCTTCTACTCTATAGGGTATAACTACCTAGGTACTACCTTATTAGGGTATACGCTTAAAGATTACTTAGCTAGCGATTTACTATAAGAGCTAATAATAGAGCGTAAGCGCTCGACGCCTAATATCCTTTAAATATTAAGTAGGACGTAGAAACTACCTATCTTCTCTAAGGAGGCTATTACGTAATCTAATATATATCGCCTTCTAGCTAGTACTTCTTATATAATAAAGCTAACTAATATAGAGAGGGATACTCTATAATAGAGGCTTACTTTATAGAAGTCTACGTACGCTAAGGATAAAGAGGTCGTAGTCGAGCGCTAGTTCGATATTAACGCTCTATTTATACTACTAAAGTCTCTTAGTACATATTACGGCTATTTCTCTATTATATACTACCCTACCTACTTCTAAACTATCGCCTAGGACTAGTATATATAGCTTACGCCCTTCCGCCTCTACCTAACTCGATACGCCTATCTCTACCTTAGTTACGCGCTTAGTACTAGTAGTAGTTCGTTTATAATATACGTCTTCTTCTCTAGCTACCCTTATTAAGGCGCGAAATAGTATAAGAGGTAAGAACGCTATACTATACCTAGGAAAGACTAGAAGTTCTAGGTCGATAATATCCTCCTTCCTATTATTATAGAGACCTACTCCTTTAATATCCTTAAGTATTATTCGAAAGATTAGAATTAGGTATATAGGAGAGTATATACTTAGTAGAAAGAGAACGTTATAGTTAAAGACTAGAGCTTCTTAGAGGTTATATATACCCTTATAGATAACTATAGTACGATAGGTACTATATTCTAGAAGCTATAGAATAGGGTCTACGATCTTATAGTAGTAGTAGGTAATTAGTAGGAGGACTTATAGCTAGTTATAATTAAGTATAACTATAAGCTAGAGTACTAGGCTAGCGACCTTAACGACCTTCGTAGCCTTATAACCTATAAACTCTATAGAGACTTCTACCCTAGCCTAATCGACTTCCTATATACTATCGTTAATCTCGCGTACTAAGACTACGCGCTACCTATAAAAGGGGACGAAGAGGCCGAGCTACTAGTATTCTTATATAAGACTACCTATAATAAATATAACCTTACCTAACTAGACCTCCTAAAGTATAGTTAGACCTCCTATTACTATAGTACTACGAACGTATCTACTATCTATATAGAGCCTACTATATTATCCCTACTATCCTAAGGTAGCGCGTTCTACTCCTAGGCTTATAATATCTCTAAGGTTATTTGTAGTAGTATTAACCGCTCTATACTAGCCTTATTTAGCGAGCCTACGTTCTACTCCCTTAGCTTTAATAACTCTACCCTCTAAACGTTAGTAGAGATAAAGAACTTATAGTTAAAGGATCTAGCTAGCTATAGGTAGGTCTTAAAGGCTCTAAAGTAACTCCTTATTTAGATAGCTAATACCTATTAAAGTAAGGTACGTAATAGGAAGGTTAAATACGTAGCCTACTAAGAATACTAGGTCTACTAGGATATATTTATAAAGCTCTAAATCCCCTAGACGTACGCTATAGCTATATAGTACTACTAGCCGTACTTTATACTCTAGAAGATAGAGGTCCTAGATTTTATTAAATAGGAGCTAAATCGCTAGCTCTACCTAGCCTACGTAGTCCTCTCCCTACTAAGCCCTAAAATATAGAGTGTTTCGTCTCTTACGCTAGAAGACTAGTATATTTAGATAGCGATACTTAGTATACTATTCTTTACCCTTAAGCTTAGTACTAATAGTAGATACGTCGTTCTCCTCTTTAGAATAGCTATAGACTACTACTACTATAAGAGGGTATACTACGACCTAACGACGTAAGACCTTTAGAACGTTAGGAACGGAACTATTTACCTAGTAGAAGAGTTAAGTAGTAGGCCTAGTAATAAGGACGAGTACTCTAGCGAAAGTAGTAATAGAGCGTCCTATATACTATAGCGATAGTATCGCTATAGCCTTATATTCCTTAACTCCCTCTACTAGACTAGTACCTTATAGCTTCTAGACGATATATTTTAATAGGATAACCTTACGTTTAACTTAGATATTCTCTATAAAACCGCCTTTATTACTAGCTACTTCTAGAAGTAGTTTAGTAAGTACGTATACTTTAAGCTTAACTCGTACTTCTAGGACTTCGTAGAATAGACTATTTAAGCTAGTAAAGATATCGACGACTAGGGTATACGAGTCCGTAATCTACTACTTCTACTATAGAGGGTAATCGTCTTCTACTACGCTAACTAGGTATTAATATAGCTAGGGATAAAGGAAGGCGTCCTACTACGCTTCTCCTTAGACGATATTACTAATATAAAGTAGTATAGCCTCTATAGCCTAAACTACTAGCTCCTTTATACTACTACTAGCGCTCTACTTAAGATCTCTCGTCCTTATAGTAAGAGGGAAACTACCTTAGCTACTAGAGTCGTCTATAGAAGTTTTACGAGCTTCCTAACTACGCTTACCTAACGTATTTAACTCCTCTTTAACTAGGATAATAGTTTTCCTTACTAGACCTAGGATAAGGTACTACTAGAAGAACTTACGAATAATAGTTATTTAGCCTCTTTAACCCTTTATACGTCGCGAAAAGTATTATAGCTATATTCCCTAAATACGACTCTATATTATAAAGTATTATAAGGATATACTAGGTAAAGGCGTTTAGGAAATTTTATTAATACTATAATAAGAAGAATTTAATATAAGAAGGATTATAGATATAAATAGCTATTATAGCGCTAAAGGTATAATACTTAGCCGTTAATAGGCCCTTTACTCTAAATTTAAGTACTTCCGAGTTAACGGTATATATAAACTACTTATAGTAAGCTTTAAAGTAGTATAGCTTTACCGCTAGTAGTATACCTCCTAATTACGCTATCTTAGTCTTTTTAGTATCGATTTATCTACTAATACTATAAGCCTACGCTATAAGCGCTAGTATAGTTATAATATAACTAGCGAATACTACGACTATAGGTATTAATAAGCTAAGTATTTCTAGGCTAGTAAGCGTAGCAAATATACTAGTAGCTAGAGTAAAGCCTCTATATATCTATAACTAGAATCCCGTAGCTATTAAGCCTATAGTAATACTTACTAGACTAAACCTAAGGCCTAGTACTACGATAGTAACGACGGTAAAGGATACTACCTAGATAATTAGTATAGTAAAGATAGCTATATAGTAAAGGCGTTAATACTATTTAGCGTCGATTATTTCTAATACTTATATAGTTATAATAGCTAGATAGTAAAGTCTTCCTAATACTTCTAAACGAGATATATTAATATACTACGATCTACTATAAATCTTATTACGGCCTCTAATAGATCGGAAGCGTAGGTAAAGTCTAAGCTTATAATAACGGGACTAAAGGGTACTATATCTATAAGGTATAGTATAAATTTAGGTAGGAAATATAGATATTAATTCGTATATAAGTCGATAAGTATTTTAGGAACGGCTATTATACGAGATATTAAACTTAGAGGGTCGTCTAATTATAGTATTCCCTACTAGCGCTTAACCTATATAAATTATCCTATAATTAGTTTAGTTAGCCCCTAGCTTTAACCTCCTCGCGTTAGGTACTTAGTCGATCTTATACGTTACGCTAAGAGTATCTTATAAATAATAGAACGATATTATCCTTAACCTTAACCCTAGTATCGGTTTCTTATAAGTAGAAAAGCCTCGTAATACTTCCTATATAGAGGTACTTTTATAGAGGAGGAAAAGGTAGAGAGAGTAGTAAAGGCTAATTATTATAGCGACCTACTAGTATCGCTATTATAAATAAGTAAATAAGCTAAGTAGTATAAGTTATAGTATTCTACGTAATCTATCGGCTATCTTATAAGCCTATAGAGGACGTCGTAAGATCTATCTAATTAGTTACGCGCGAGCGCTAGGGTATAGGAGGGCCCTACTTACGTATATAGATACGTATATACGTATTACGAGTAGATACCTAAATATAGGTAATTAAATATAGTACGTAGCGCTAACGTTTATCTCGACGCTATACGAGCGAGAAACTATAAGAGTTACGTAATAGTAGCTCGACTACTTAATATCGAGCTAGCGAGCTCTACTTAACGTCGAGGTAGCGAGTACTACTTAACTAGCTCGCTTCGAGCCTAATAAGCCGGTAATACTTATTTAGTATATAGGAACTAAGGACGGAGCTAAACTAGAGGTAGAGGAAAAACCCTAAGGTAAGAAAGATAGAAAAACTAAGTACTATAATTACTATAAAATTAGATATTATATACGTAACTACTATAGACTAAAGGTATAACTATAGTAGTAGATTAATATAATAGTTAGAACGGTAAATAAGTCTCTAACTAATAAGACTTATAATACGGCTAGAACCTCGATATATAGTTAAGGCAAATATAATAATATCTAGGGACCTTAGCTTAAGAAGCTAGACCTAATCCGTAGACCTTAGAAGATACGTAAACCCTTTAGGTAGAACTCGAAGTTAAGACGGAACTAGTAGGTTACTAACGACTACGACCGCCTTAAGGAGATAGCCTAAACTAGATAGCTAAGAACCTATATAGAGAAACGAGAGTTTAAGGAACTTAATAAAGAAGTAATCTAACTTATAATAGAAATTAACGTACTCTAACGATAAACGCCTATAGGAGAACGGTAGAAGATCGCTAACTAACTTCGCGCTCTTTATAAGTTACGATAGGATACTAAGAATTAGGTTAACGAAATACGACCTAGTAGCGATACCTATACTAAAGATAGGTAGAAGGCGTATACTAATATAATAAAGAACTAATAGAACTCGTAGACTAACTTAACGTTCTAATAGAATAGGTAAGAAGCGAGTAGAGGACTTACGTATACCTAACTAGAAGGCTCTACTAAGTATATAGGTAATAAGAAAACGAACTATACTAGGTTTAAGAGTTTAATATTATAGAACGATAGCTATAAACGTATAAATAGAATAACGGCTACTAAACCTAAGGAAGATCCCTACCCCTATTAAGATAGGAGGATACTAACCTATAACTATTAGAAGAAGAAATATAAAGAGTAGATATTAGCTTAGAACTTATTAGAATAGAGCGGAGCCTTAGCTTAGAGGTTCTAAGCTAATTAGAGTAGAGATAGAGATTAGTCTAATACGCTCTAATTATAGCTTAGAGCTCTATTAGAACCTCTAATAGAGCTTAGAGAAATCCGTAGAGACGCCTAATCGTACTAAATATTAATAGGATCTTCGCGTAAAATTTTCGCTTATAGGTAATAATATTACGACTATCTACCCCTCTCGAACGTTAATAACTATAAAGATACCTATTATACCGTACGCCGCTAGTAGTACTCGTACGCTAATATATATAAAGAAACTAGGAGACGATTACTAGGGCGATTATAGTAATAGATCTATATATAGTCTATCTAATAGCGAATAAGACGAGGACGAACGAGACGAGGACGAATAAGACGAGAACGAAGAAGATAAGGACGAATAAGCTAACGATAAAGAAGACGCCGACGACGAAGACGCTAACGACGAAGATAGCGACTAATAGGGTAAAATTCCGACTAAGAGGGGACGGTAGTCTAAGAGTACGAGGGTTAGATTTAAGAGTATCTTAGATATCGAATAAGACGTAACTACGAAAACGAGTTATCGTAAGGTAGTAAGTATAGAGATAATACAATCGATATCCTATAAACGAGTAGCTACGACTAAACTTATATAACCTATTAGGAGTCCTTTTCTATAATATAGGAGTAAATAACGGCTACCCGGTACCCCGACCCGCTTATCCTCTCGCCTTCGTTAGAATACTACTAGGTCGCTACTAAATCTACTCGCTAGGAGCCCTCTCGTAAGTAGGAGTAGCCCTCCTTAAGGGATACCTAACCTACCCTCTTTACCGCCTCCGTAATTAACCTCGGGAATAGGTCGTTCCGGCGATAACCGTCTCTAAAGTAGTATATTAAGGTCGGGACGAGGTACGATACTACCCTTTAACCTTAACTCTTAGGATACTACTTTTAGTAGCTATTCTACCCTAGAGATAGATAACGTCGTTAAGGTAGTAAGCCTATACCTATACTAGGATTCCTATAAGACTTAGTTTATAATATAGTATAAGGGTATATAAGTAGTATAAATAGTCTATTTAGAGTAGTAAATAGGTAAAGAAGTTTATATAGGGTAGTAAGAAGTAGATACTAGCCTAGGGAATATTTAAGGAGGGCGCTAACCTATCCGGTAAGCCTAGGCTTATCTATAAGGTCTATAAAAGTGTTATAGGGTATCTAGGCCTTAGTAGTAGGTTAGGTAATCTTAGTAAGTACCTTAGGTCGATAGAGTATAAGAAAGCGGCGAAGAAGTAGGCGTTAACGCGAGAGGTAGAGAAAGTATTATAGGTACGTTTATTTTAAAATATACTAGCGGACGATTATATTAGACGATTATATATAGCCGTTAATATTACGATACCTAATATTAGAGAGGCGAACTAAACGATTATATAGACGATTATACTTAACGATTATAAGTACTAATAAAACTAGGAGCGTTAAGGTAGATATATAGGCGAGAAAAACGAGAAGCTATTAGCGAATAACTTTTAGGAATACTAAACCGATATAATTAGCGCCTATTTGTTACTACTTACGTTCTTTAAGAACCGAACCGCGAAGTACGATAAAGCTACTACTATTTTACTAACGACCCTGTATTCCGCTCCGTAACTTTATAATATAAAAGTATAATAGCGCGTATAATAGAGGTAAAGGATAAGATTTAATAGCTTCTTAAGGCGGCTTACTAGGTTACTATTATAATAGATAGGTAGAGCGCTAGAGGTATTAAATACTCCTTTCTAGTAGCGAAGATATACTAGATTAATTAGGATTAGGTTTACTATAAAGAGCTTATTAACTTTCCTATACTTACTAGGAGGTATACTAGTAAAGTATACGCTAAGTATATATAAGCTAACCTTTAGAATATAGGAATATAGGAAAAGCTATTAGTAGTTATAACTAATAACGTAGGTAATAATAGGATAATAACGAGATCTATCCGTAAAGCCCTTCTTAAACTAGATACGAATACGGTAGTCGATATCGAGATACTAATTAACCCTATACTAGATATCTCTATAACTAGGCCTAATAGCGATAACGAGAGAGTCGACTATAGTTTCGATTATAATACTATTAGCTATTTCTCTAATATATTATATATCTTCTAATTATCGGTTAAAGATATATTTAGTATACTTAGAATCGAAGTATAGAACGAAGACCCTATAAAGGTATTTAATACGACGTAGGCTAAGGCGTTACTTACGAAGGTAAGAGTAGTAGAGAGTAGTTTAGGTATACTATTACTACTAGCTAAGGTAAGCTAAGCCTTTTATATATAGTTATAAAGCTATTTTTAACGATTATATTAACGATTATATAACCTTAGTTCTCTATATCTACTAACTTTATACCTATTTAGATCTAGAAACTAACTACTAACGTTAACGTAAGCGACTCCTAGTCTACTATATTCTAAAAGTTATTCGATTAGTATATCGCTAAGGGGGTTATTAGTAGGGATAAGAAGAAAGTACTTAATAAGTAACTTTATCTTATATAAGACGTTAAGACTAGGTAGGACTTAGCTATAAAGATACTTATTTACTATTATAAGGTACGACTAGTTATTAAGCGATATATTTAAGTAGAAGGCCTAACTTATCTATTACTTATAGAGGTAGAGTAGGCTTAGCTAGACTACCTTATCGATCTCTTACGACTATTCGCTTTTTATACGTCCCTAATCGGATAGAGTTAAGGACTAACCCTATATTACGTTCTCGGCTTCTATAGTTAACTATTCGATATAATTAAGTAATTAAAGGATAAGTTAAAGAGGAAGAGGAAAGTATAGAAGAAGAAAATACTCTAGGCCTTAGAGGTA
>JAABUL010002083.1_pt1 | contig 34752 bp, 19 predicted proteins | sample 5559151 | NCBI WGS metagenome assembly JAABUL01 (sample SAMN10711876, study PRJNA513368) | rock metagenome | isolation source: Antarctica rocks | place: Antarctica: Victoria Land, Pudding Butte sud | reverse complement strand
TTCCCACCACCCAGCACCTCACAAACCGCCGGCGTCCCTACCTCCAACCTATACACACACTTCTCCTCCTCCATAATCTTCCAAATCTCATTCTCCTCCGCACAAGCCAACACAATCGTACTCGACCTATTTGGCCCATTCCAACAATGCTGCCCACCCTCATGCTTCATCGCAATCCTCTCCCCACTCCCCAACCCCTTCCCATTCGCCGGCAAATCCTCATCAACCACAATCCTCTCGATCCTCACAAAATTCCCCATATTAGTGTGCGCGCCGCCCTTCTTCGCCTTCTGCGTCGTCTTCTCCATGAAGCACAGCTCGTAGGTGTACTCGCCGGCGTCGGTGGAGATGCAGGTGCCTTTGAGAGCGCGGAAGACGTCGTCAGGGCCGAAGTCCTTATCTAGGTCTTCGGTATGGGATTTCAGGTCTTTGCGTTGGGAGGTGAGGTCTTTTTCGGCGGTGGTGAAGCGGTTGCGGGCGTCGGTGACGGCTTTGCTTTCGGTGGCGGAGGCGCTGGAGGTGTCGGCGAGGATGCCGGATTCGATGAGGGTGACGCGGAGGTCGCGGAGGCGGGTGTCGAGCCAGGTGCGGATGGTGGGTGGGAGGTAGTTTTCGAATGCGTAGACTATGATGGATTAGTCCTGTTCTGGACGATCGAGGGTAGAGCAATACTCACGGACGTCTGTGTCGCTTTCGTCCTCCCCCTCGTACTCCTCCCAGTCGAGACCATTGTCCTTGTCAGACTTCGTCACCTCATCCAAGTCTCTGTCCCGAGCAGGCTCAACAACGGGGCCCTTATCACCAGCAGCGTACTCCTCCCAAGCTCGAACAGCACGCTTCACACCCTCGTCGTTGAAGTTGGGGTTGTAATCCTCCTTGAACGTCGTGAGAATATCCTCCAACTCCTGCACCCTATTCCGACTCGAGTCACGCTCCTCCCGTACCCTGATCAAGTTCTCCCTCAGCTCCTCCATCCTGTCCTTGGCCAGATCAACCAGCACACTCATCTTCCCTCCCTTCTTCCCAGACCCAGACTTGACAACCTTACCCTTCTCCTGCCTCTCCACATCTGCTAGCTCAGTCTCCAGACCTTTCAGCTTGATCTCCGCACCCTCAATCTGCGTACCAAGCGTCTGTATCCGATCTTCCACCTCCTTCCTCGATTTTGCTGCTTGTGCAACCATATCCTTCCGCTTCTTAGACGCGTTGGTCAGGCTCTTATGCCGCGCTTCGTCATGCTTCTTCCATTCCTTGCCAATGTCCTTGCACTTGTCCTCGCACTTCACACCTCCCACACCCTCCCATTCCTCGCTTCCATCGCAGCAAACCTCGTAGTCGCAGACGCCGTCGTTGACACTCGTGAACGGGACGTAGGAGGGTATGTGGCCCTTGTTCTTGCAGTAGAAGCCCGGTAGCGCTAACGTAGCATTGACGTTGTCTGGGGTCTGGGGAGAGTAGGAAGAGAGGTGTGCACAAGCTGAGGTGCCGGGCTCGTCCGAGCCGTCCTCGCAGTCGCAGTAGTCGTCGTTGACTCGGCCGAAGGGTATTTGAACGGTGGGTTTGGATATGCATGAGAAGGTGTTTGGATCTTTGTAGTATTTCGCGACTGCTAGATCGTTAGTACTGTACTTCGATCACTGTTGCATCTCCTGTTGCTGATTCTACAAACGTACATTCAGGTGACACTCCGCGAGGCCTGCTCTCCGCCGCATACGCCAGCGATGCGAGTTTGAGACATAGCAGAGCACCCAACGCCTTCGTCATGGTCGCATAAACGTTGGAAAGTGCATTCAATGTTTTCTGGGAAGCAGATCATATCTTCTGAACAGGTTGCCCTTTGCGGGGGTGGTCAACGCGCTTCTCCCTACACGAAGAACTTCTCTTCTCTTCTCTTCCTCCCGTTCCACTCCTGCCGCCACTTTCGATACCTGACATTCTCAGGACGCTCCCGGCCAATGAAGTGTAACATGAAACAACCAAAGGTCTTCCTTCACAGGAGACTCGCTATCTCGTGGCACGAACTATCAATGACATTTTGCCCAGTTTAGGGCACATGGCTTCTGCCACAAAGCATAACGCTTTTTCTACAGCGACTCAGATCAGCGTGACTAACACACCATACATTCTGGCTGCTTCATCTGAAAGGGCTAAGGTAGGTCGCGTCCATGTTGAATGCACACCGCGCCCTTCCTCGGGCGGATTGGTGCCTCGGACACCCGAAGATTCCGAGAAGCGCCATAGTTCCTGCTCTACTCTTTTATCACCACTCCTCTCTTCTTCCTTTCACTCTCTACGAGATGGCAACGAAACAGCCGTCAGATGGGAATATGCCTCCGGTAGCTCTATCTCAAGTCCACGAGCAGGCGCCGACCCCGGCCAAGTTCGCATGTACAACTTGTGCCCGGCGCAAGGTATGATACGTCGGATGCCATTGAGCCCAAGCGTAGCATGCTGACTGTTACAGGTGGGCTGTGACAGGACTACTCCACGATGCGGCAACTGCGTAAAACACCAAGCCGAGTGCCGCTACGAAGAGCCACAGCCATCCCAACGCCAACGAAAACGAAAACGAAAGGCAGACGTTGAACTGATAGCTCGCATTACCCAGCTAGAAGACTTGCTACGCCAGCATAATATCGATCCTGGACCTGGTCTCGACGTCAACGAGTTCACGCCGCAGTACAAGACTGAGGAGAAGCAGCTGACCATCCTCAGTGCAAAGCCTCCCCAGAAGCCACCACCATTCCCGTCTGAGAAGATCGCAGCGGAAAGCATTAATAGCGTCTCGAAGTCGAAGGTCTCGCATCTCCCATCCAAGTACTCGAATCTTCTCTTGACTGATATATACGCAGCTACCAAGCTTCTCACTATCTGACCTGTCATGCCTCAAGTTCATGACCAGCAGCGATCTCCTTTCATTCGACCCACTCGTATGCTCAAATCTGTTGTCGTCAAGCTCGAGTGCAGTGCAGCTACATCCCGAGCCTCGTCATATCTTCCGACTATGGCAGATCTTCACCGAACGAACCAATGCGATCATCAAGATCCTTCACGCACCGAGTGTTCAGCAGCGCATTCTAGATGCCAGCTGGAATCTTGAGGCATGTACGCCGTCTTTCCAAGCGCTTTTATTTGGAATATACCTGGCCGCGATTATAAGCATGACTGCATCTGACTGCCTCGTACACTTCGGCGAGGAGAAGAATGTGCTCATCCACCGCTACAGAGGCGGCGCGTGGCAGTCACTGTTAGCTGCCGGAATGCTTGAGACGCGGGAGCTTGAGGTGTTACAGGCATTGGTCATATTCCTGGTAAGTCACTATGAACCACAGGGCAGGATTGCTCCATCTAAAGACAATGCAGTCCTCAGACCCAAAGTCTGACTCGTTCACGACGCTATCTGCTCTCGCAGTCCGGATAGCACTCAAGATGGGCCTCGATCGGGAGAGCAAGTCAGTTTCTGTCTTTGAGCAGGAAATGCGCATTCGTCTTTGGTGGTATCTCTGTACGCAAGATGTGCTGGCTCTGTACTTCTTCGTGTCAAGAGACAGCCCCATCACCGACTCCATCCTCACTCCGAATGTCCGCCTTCCTCTAAATGTCAATGACGCAGAGCTGCACCCGGACATGGTCAAACTACCCACAGAGCACCCTCGAGCCACAGAGATGATGTACGTCCTTATGCGGTACGAGGGTGCGACCTTCGGGCGTCGGATGCGACAGAAACAAAAGGAGATCGGGCTAAAGCACTTCCCTTTCCATGAACTGAAGCAGCTGTTCGAGGAGAAGTACCTACGCCATGCCGACGTGAGCATTCCACTTCACGCAGCAGCGCAAGCCATGGCCCGGTATGCGATGGCTGGCATCCGCTATCGACTATCTCACTTCAACATTCCCGAAGGCAGCAAATCGGACGCCAGCATCTTCGACCAAGCAGTTGAATTACTGAAGCTGAACAAAGCGTGCAGTGACAATCACTTCGCCAAGCAGCTGCTATGGCACAACAACCCATCAGAACTCGATGCAGTCATTTACGTTCTCAGTAAACTGCGACAACGGCAGCAGGGAGAGCGGGTTACGCAGGCTTGGGAACTGGTAGTCCACTTCTGGAACGAGCACATCGACCCATTTCTGGAGGACAACTTTGTTGACCAAGGCAACTTCTTCGCCAGTCTAGCGGATCTGACGCTTGAAGCGTGGCGTGAGCGCAAGAAGCAGCTGATCGAGAGTCATGGTCCGACCATGGCAGAGCAGCTGACGCCGCCGTGTGTGGACCAGCTCAGGAAGATCAGACGGACGAAGAGCTTTGAGCTTCAAAGAGGTGCGGATGCAGTCGGTCTGCTCTATGATGAAGCAGATACCGCGGGATTGCCGTCGCATGGCCTGAATATCGATGGCATGTCTGATATGTATCAGTTTGGCAGCGACTTCATCTTCGATTTTGGGTTTTGGAGCGACTTTGCGCAGATGCCTGGCCTCTGAGAGCCGACAGAAGAGACGGACTCGAAGACGCTGGGAAGGTCGTGCTTTCCGAAGTAAGCAACTCGTGGCTACTTGCTCGGCATGCTGTAGCCATCTTGGAATACGGAAGGAAACCACGTAACACGGAGAACCATCATATTTCACTACATCATCACATCCAGCACTCTTGTAGCCTCACGACCACCACGCCACCCAGAGCCGGCTCTGATCTACGACCTACCGAAAGTCATCACTTCATCACTATATCCACTACATACAAAAACTCTCCTTCGGGAGCCTAAATGACGGATGCTCATCCAAATAGCCGCTTTCCTCGCGGGCTGCATCTGCATCCGCGCATGCCTACGTTCCCCGCCGCCACCTCGAGTCGTAGTGATTCGCGAACCGGAACGCCGTCACCATCACCACCACCGGAGCGCCCCTTAAGCGCCTTGACTCCCACGAACACGTTCGCATACAGTCGCAACGGTTCGATCGTGGCGGAGAACAATGCTTTAGCTGAAGAGTTGGCGCTGGAGCTGAGCTTCGCCGAAGCGTTGGCAGACGATGAGATGTCGAGTGACGATATTCTGGACCATGTTGAGACTTCTAAGAGAGGGAGCAGTGACGAAGATGAAGCTCGGGAGTACTCGCAGGCCGAGAGCGACCTCACGCCCAACATTACGCAGTCAGAGCCCGACCTCGATCGCTTCATGGACTCGGGCCGTATGCTTGCGCGTTCCACTTCCCAACGTACGACTAGGTCAGCGTCTATGTCTTCGACACCGTTGAGGAGCGCTCTAGCCAGGTCACCACCTCCAGGCGAAGACAAAGGAGCATACCATGGTAGCAAGAAGAGAGCGCACTTCGACGATGGCACAACAACTACCGATCCGGCGCCTTACCAAACGTGGCCGAAGCAGGTGCCTGCAGGAGATCACACTGCACAAGATCATCATGGCCTGGTGGAAAAGCTTGTGGATCAGCATCTGGCAACGCATCAACGGTCTGCTTCCGACGACCTCATATCGAACAGCTCACTTGACAATGCAGAGCTCACAGCTGCCATCGGAGTTTTTGAGGAAGTTGTAGAGGAGCTCGTCGAGGTCGTTGAGGAGCACGCAGAAGCGCACAATCAACTCACCAGTGTTGCTCGAGAGGTGGCTGATCTCATCTTCGAATCGCGGAACCAATCACGGGACTCAGATATCAATGACGGCAGCACGATTTCTGATATGCACGACGAGACTGTGGTGTTGCTGCCGAGGAGGGGCAGCACTGCAGATCTTGACGTTGACGAGAGTTGCATGGGCGACAGCAGTACCTCCGATGATGATTGCGAAACAGAAGAGGATGACAATGACGAAACTATTGGAAGCCAGCTGATCCGAACCAAACCAGAAGTCATTTTTATGACAGCAGAAGACGAGATCAGAAAGCCGGACCTGGAGACTATCCTCGAGGAAAGGAACTTCAGCACGGAGACTGTCCGGCCTTTGAGCAGCCGTACTTCGGATGTAGGGCTTGAGCGCCGCATGTCGAATCCGGAAGCAAATGCCGCATTTGGTGAAGAGCTGTTCGACCACCAACGTCGACTCTCCATGAGTGATGCTGCTCACGTATTGGGAAAGTTGAAGCTGCTGCAATTCTCAGCCAAAGCTGGACCAGCGGCACCTGCTGTCACAGCGGCACCTGCTGTCACAGCCTGCAGTGTGCGGGTTGCGGAACCAGCAAAGCTGGCTGAGATCTACGGATACATGGACGATGGTTACAGACATGAAGCCGGACCATCATGTTCGACCAAGACAGCGCAAACGGTACGCTCGGGCTCTGGTACGTTCCAGATTCTATAGGAAGAGCCTGTCACGCCAGGATCCAGCGGTGTCCTTACTTTCTGCGATCGTCCTGAGAACCCTGGTGTCTCTACACCCGTAGACGCTGGCAGCTTTCCAGCACCACCTAGTCCCATGCAAAAGGTCAAGACTAAGCTCGCGGTCTGGTCGTGGGCCAAGGAGCAAGGTTTAGAAGCGCAAGATTGTCAGCCTAGATGGATGGAATTGCTTGACCCTGATGGTGGTGCAACGCATCTGTCCCCTGCCAACCAAAGCCCGCAAGCAGAAGAGCGGCCTCTCACGCCGCCGAACTCCTCGCAACATACCAGCGTAGCCTGGCTTTCGCCAAGGTATCCCTTGTCGCCAGCAGCTGGCCCATCGCCGAGACGCTCGTCACCTCCCAGCCCATCGAACAAGGCCAGGTTTGTGTCGGAAGCCATTGAAGACGACGACGAGGAGCCGCTACTTGAGTTGAGAGCGAAGTCGACCCACTCTCGAACACCGGACAGCAAGAAGACGACGACACACGGCTACCTAGATATCGCTGTCCCACGCTACCACAGTGCACCTACATCTCCTAGCGAGCCTCCCACTGCATCGCTGCCGCGCCAACTTTCGAACCTGCCAATCGAAGAGACGCACTTTACGGCCCACCGCAATTCCGTCGATTTGATCCACGATCGAGAACGACACGAGGCGAAGGTCAATCACAACCTCATGAATGCCCAGGACAGCTACATTCTTACGAAGCCAAAGTTCGACGAGAGCTACCCACATAGCCTTCTCGGTGTCAGACCAGCTTGGATTCGAACGGGCATGATGACGCCCATCACCGATACATCGCCACCTGACGCTCGCAGGGCAGCTGGTGTGCGGACGATGGCTAAAGTTGGCAAGAGCGCAGCACAGGCGCAGGCACATCGACGCGTGGCGGAATTCGATGGAGATGAAGGGGAGCATTTGCGGTGATCGAGCAGTGGTCTTGAGGCGTTCGAATTGGCTTCCTAGGATATATAGCCTTTTGTCCATAGCTTTGACATCTCTCTTGTTCCTGAGCGCACTAGGCAGGATGCAGCTTGAATGTTTAAGGTACTTCAGTGGCTTCAACACCTTGCCGGCTTAAATCCTGTCCGAGTATTCCTACTCCTGGTATCTTAAACCCCCTTGTCCCAGTGAACTCCAAAGCACTAAGCATATCAAGCACCAACTTCCACCCCCTTCTTCCTCAGATCCGCCTTCGCCTCCTTAATCTGTCCCATCAATTCGTCATATGCATCGGGCACGTTGTTGAAGGTAAGGACACCGTAGCCTAGTTTGCCGAGAAGGAATGCGCCGAAGGAAACGAGGGCCCAGAAAGGGAGCTGTCCCGTGCCTGTCAGTCCTCTGCTGTCTGGCCAGAGTCGTAGGTACACGTACGTAAGGTATTATATCGTTGGTGATCTTTTCGGGTATGGGGAGGATGCCGACGAAGAAGATCATGTAGAGCTGGTGTTAGTGTTAGCGGGTTCGGTATAGAATTGACGGGGCGAGATGTACAGTAGAGACAATGGCGGACAGTTGGAGGGTCTTCTCTGCGCGTGTCATTGTTGCGGTCGAGGAGTCTTCGTATTCGATTTGAGGTGGTGTCTTGTCGAGACGTTGCCCAATCTCGAAAGTGCTGTGGCTGAGGACAGCCACAAGCCAAAAATGGCAGGTGCAGGTGCAGTCCAACGACGCGTGTTGCCAATAATGTTGAATGAATAAAGTCAGCTGTCAGGCAGGCTCGATGAAAACGTCTGTCTTGCTCGTATACGAAGGCAAGGTCAGATAGCCATGACTCCCAGCTCCTCAGCAGGCGACCTCGATCTTGGAGACCTTGAGAAAGCCCTCATAACCATCAGCTCTGGCCCAACACTGCCTCTGAATGAGACCGTCCAATCATTGAGATTACTAGCAGACGCGAGCAGACACGACGAGGAGATCCGCAAACGTCTAGGTGAAACCAAATCACTACAAGGACTAACGGCCATTGTCGGCTACGGCAACGACAATCCTCATGAAGTTGTAGACGCTGCACTACGATGCATCGGCAACGCCTGTATCGACAACGATACCGCTCGGGAGAATGTCACTGCCATTGGATTTGAATGGGCGGAGCGCCGTTTGAAGTGCGGGTTCTACGGTGAACTGGCCACCGCGGACTTGACCATCAAAGCTCTCTACAACATCTGCCTAGACTATGAGCCGGCGCAGCAACAATGCTTCCGCGATGATATCCATGCGGGACTTGTATTCCTATGCGAAGCTCACCCGGACTCGGAGCTCGAAGCTTATCCTTTACTATTCCAACTTCTTTTTTGGATCTGCAGCCACAGGGAAGCGTTGAAGGATGCAGCGCCCTTGGATGGTCATGGCACGCACGAATCGGCAATTGTGACCACTCTCCTTCGGCTACCAGCGATGTATAAGGAGCTTCTGGAGCCTGATGAATGGGCTATGCTCTACGAAACATGCCTGGTCTACCTGCGTGACACAGAGGTGCAGCAAGGTGTTGTGCAACGGAACGAAGCAAGCGAGGTCTGGAAGTTGCTGGTCTGCAATGAAGAGTTTGTGGACCCCTACCCTCAAGCGAGGGACGTAGAGGACGTGAAGCTGCTTATACCTATATCGACAAGTCTCATCTGGATTCTCTCGGACGTGGCTGCGCTGCCGGAATTCGCAAAGCACAATACCGTGAGATCATCGTGGATCGAAAGTAACGTCGTCCAGTGGATAGAAGTAGGCCCCGGCAGCTCCAACAACCGGCTCTATACTGCTGCCTGTCAGGTCTTGGGCAATGTGCTTTGGGCCACGAAAGCTCCAGAGGACTTTTCTTACTTGGTAGACGAGCGAGGTCTTCACGATGCTCTACTTCGCAACATGAATAGATTGGATGCAGAACTTCTTCATGCTAGTGCTGGTGTCGTTCTGCAGCTCGCACGCCCATCAGTCGAGCTGCGAGAGCGGATCGCAAGCAGTAAATGGGCTGAAGTGATGCTCGAGCATTTATGCAGACACGAGAACCCGCAAATTCAGCAGGACGGGATGAGGCTGCTCAGAGCACTCGGCCAAACAAATGCTGCGATCCAAACCCGGTTCGCAGAGCTGGCAAGGGAAGTCGTTGCCAATGCTTCAGCAGGCGCGGAGGCTGCAGATGCAGATACCTCCATGGCTGAGACACCAGGCTGAGTTTTCCAGCCTCTTCACCGCGCGATTTTCCCGGCGAATCGCCGCCTCGTCCAGAGATCGCCATGCTCCAGGTACTCCTGGCGCGTAACGACACGTTCCTTCAACACATCCTCATTCTGGGCCAATCTCGCGCCGCCAAGCCAGACATTCTTCACTGGATCCTGAGCCTGGGCCACTCTAACGATGTAGTCCTCGCTCACACGACTCCTCAGCTCCGACTCAAGGCGACCCATGAAGCCGGCGAATTTACTGCTCCCACCAACGACCAGGATGTTCGCCAGGAAAGGTTGCCAGAGCCCTTGCGGAAGGCTGTAGATCGACTGAAGAATGGTCGCTGGCAGACCTTCCTGCTGCATGCCGATATCCGAGGGAGTAAACAGCAGCTCCGAGACCGTGAAGCGCTCGTTGCCGATAGTGACGATGTGCTCTCGTGGTCCATCAAGCCCCAAGGCACGTGCCTTGCGACTGATTTTGGGATCGTGCTCCCTGAAGAAACCTCGCTTCACGGCTTCATAGTCCGGAAGTACATAATCGACTACGATGGACGTGTCAATCTCGCGTGGATCCTTGAGCCCGCCTTTCCAGACACGTTCGATGTCCGAGTTGAAGTCTTGGGAGATGAAGCAAACGTCCTCCTTGATTTCCTGGACGATCCAGTCTTCCTTCTGCACTTCTACGGTGCGGGTGAGGACTTCCTTGAGTCGGTTAGTAAGCGTTTTACCACCGATCTCTAGTCTGCGGCAGGAGGAGTGGAATGGTCGTCCTTGGTAGAGAGGGGTGACTGTGGTGTGGGAGTGGCCTACGTCTACGACCAGAAGACATTCGATCGGCACGCCGGACGCTGAGGTGGCCGTTGATGGAAATGGCGATGGGGCGTAAGCGTTAAATGCAGGCGCCATAGTGCGGTAGTAGCTGGCGAATTCGAACTCTTCGAAGACCATCTCGCCTGCATTACGTTGGAGCGCTGCTGGTGCGTTCGGTGACTCTGTCAGAACTAGATTTGTCTCGTGAGGATCGCACTGTTGCATATATTAGCTTTCGCAACGGACGCCCAGCTCTACATCAAGGCATACCTTCAACTTCGCCCTCCCATCAACAAAACTCCTTTCCCAAATCGCCTTCTCGCCTTCCCAATTCACCACAAACCCCCGCTCCACGGGCCTCCTAAATGCAAGTTCTCCAAAGTCCCAGCATTCGTCCAGAAGTTCCGGGCCAACATATGTTCGTTTGTCTCGTGTCGAGCGCGCGAGGCAGTTGGCGATAATCTGGCAGTCGTCCAAGTTGGGTTCCTGGTTTGTTTCGGTAGTGGCGGACGAGAATCCAGCTTTGATCGTGTGGGCGCCGTTGTCGACGATGAGAGTTCGTGGTGCTAGTGTGTTTCCGCTCGCAGGCGGTTGTGTTAAGGATTGTTTGCTGGCCATGATGAGTGTTTCTGGTAAGAGGTTTTGAGTTATTGATGTCGTGTATTCGAAAATCCCGATGCAGGGTTTTGTCTCATGTGCTCAGGCGATCGACTTCAACAACTGTGGATGTTCTCGAGATTCCGATCCAGAGTCATGCAACTGAAGTGCTTGGGAATTGTTCGACGCCCCAAAAACAGGACAAACGGTAGCGCCTTTTTGAATGAGCCAATAGATTCAGGATGTCCAAGGTCGCGCCTTCTCGAACTTCTGGAAGAAACAGGTGCCACTGCAGCGAGTGCGAAAGATGAAATCTGCTGGTCGTTCCCGGGAGAACAGTCGCGACAGCCAGCACCTCATTTTGCCTCGACCTAGCAGCCAATCTGTTCACCACCGACGGTTTTGCACCTTCTCGAGTCTGTCGAAGGCTCAAGCACTTTCTTCCTCAAGGAAAATTGAACATACGCTAGCGTCCTTTTGCAGCAGCCAATCGACCACAAGCTCGGCTTGGCAGCTCGGCGGACGTAATATAAGGCAGCAAGGCTGCACACCCGATTTCTTCCTTGATTGAAAATCGGGTGTGCGGGAGTACGCGCACTAGCGGCGGTCTCTAATCTGCCAATCACGTCGGTCTTATTTTCTTATTTATCTTATCAGCTCGGCACTTTCGATATGACTTGAGGTTTGGGCAACAACCAATAACATCGCAAAAGGTCGCGGCATAACAACATGGCCTCCGGCGTAGCGGACACGCGGGTGCTCAATGACCTGATCACGTCCACTCTGGCGCTGCTGAGCCAGTTCACGACATCGCTTGCAGAGTCAAATGCCACAGCCAGGACAACACAACTCATACCAGATCCACCAAACCCTTTGACTGTCTTGAGCGACTCTGCAAAATTGGTCAAGGCACATACGACCAAACTCAGTCTTCTGGCAATCAACAAGCCCTTCACACCGACCGCCATTACCAAGGTTCTACAGGAGCTGACGAGAACATGTCTTCCGGCAATGATGAGCTCTATCCAGATATGCGAGCAGGAGAAAGCGAGGTGGGGTAGCATGATGGGCAAAGAAGCACAGCTGAGAGTCAGGCGGGTGTTCAAGGAGATGGAGATGCTGCTGGGCGAGATTCAGGTGATCTCGAGTGGCGCCTTGACAACCGGACGGCGGGACAGCCTGAGCTCCACAGGTGTACTGTGGGAGAGTTGCGATGCTTTGATCGAGCTCGCCAGTCTTGGAATTGCTGGACTGGCACTGCAGAAGGCGCAGCAGTATCAAGAGACTATCAAGGATGCGATCGCTGAGCTACGGGAATGGAAGGAGGGCGAGGATATGGGGTCTGAAGGCTTCGGAGATCAGCTGGCTGACAGTGATGACGAAGGTGTCGATGGTGACAAGGACTCGATTGAGGACATATTCAACGCTGCCCACAGTATGCCTAAGGATCGGCCAGAGCTGGTAGCGCTGGTGGACGATGCGGAGAGCAAGTTAAAGAAGGTCGTGATCCTGTATCAGGCCTTCATCAAGAGGCGGATGGAGACGTTCAAGAGCACCGAAGGTCCGGAGGAGGACCAAAAGTTAGCAGTCGCGAGGTTCGACGACCTGATGTTGCATCTTAAGAGGATGCCGCACCAGGTCGATGAGATGGTTGGGAGCTTTTACGAGCTGAACGAGGCCGATGCGAAGGAGTCGCTGGATAAGATCGTCTCGGAGGCGAAGAAGGCATGCGAAGTGATGCACCCAGGCTGGAGTGGACAGGAAGACGAATTTACACCTTGGCTCAGGAAATGGTGTGACGCAGTCGGATGAATATTCATACACTACACGTACAACGCCTTCTTGTCCGGTTACTGCCCGCCTCGCTATCAATACAAGGTCCTGGTTATCCTATGGCCCTGGCCGACACCTTTTGTTGTTCCACAAGATTTTACAACGCAGCCATCACCAAACCCGCAAACCCGACCATCGCCATATTCGTCACAGCCGGCGCACCATTCCCAGTCGTCGAGCTCGATACCGCACCAGCCGACGCACTCTGTGTGTTCCCAGTCGTCCCAGCTGTTCCACCGGTGGTCGTCGCGGTTGTAGTAGTCGCAAGAGGGCTCTTGGTCCCAGTTGCAGCTACAGCTGCACAAGCATTCGTAGCCGTCACGGGCGTATATGTTTCGCTGCTGGAGGAGAGGGCAGCGACGCAGATATCGTTGGAAGCTTTCTGGACCTCTGTACACGAACATTAGCTCAGGCTTCCACTATCGGGTTAGTATTGAAGGGAGAGGCATACGCATCATCTCAGCCGCCGAGCATCCTCCATCCGTCCCTGCGTTGGCGCAGAGGCAGGGTATCGCGCTCTTCTGGATCGCCTTTGCGCCCTCTGTACATTGGCAGTAGTAATCCGTGGCACCGCAGCTGGTCTCGCCAATGGCGCGGAGGAAGCAGAGCTGTGCGCACGCCGGCAGGGCAGGTGTTTGTGCTGCTAGGACTGCGGTGGTTGCGAGTGGGAGGAAGGCTGCTAGAGTTGAGAACCTCATGTTTGCGTGCTGGACTGGCCGATATCCTGGAGGTTGTAGGAGGCAGAGTAACTCGAAAGTCTGTAGACGAACTCGAAAGTTGCTGATGGGTACGAGATAGCCGACTGTACCGCTTGTGCTCCTCGTTTACCCGGTTTCAAGATGCGAGAAGTAAGCGATCGTTTGTCACAGTGATTAAAAGTTCTGCGGCAGATCTGTGGGAAGTTGAGTCAGTGCTATAAAGTCGTATAGCGGCAACGCCTTTATTGATATACTTATACAACGGAGCGATCTGGCCGCCTGATCCTCGCCATTCAATGTGGGCGCTCTCTTCCTTCCGAACTCAACCTAATTGCATAGGTACCACGCACAGGTGCACAGCATGACCAGAACCGTGCTGTTTGTGCGACTCAATGGCTGCCCACCTTCCGCTGTTCGGGACCCGTATCCCGTCGTCGTGGCTTGGGCACAAGATTCCTTCCGATCCTGTAGGTCATCCAACCTGGTCTCACCTGACCGCCGACGATATCCACCAACAACCAGTCCGCCCTGCGCTCACGTGTCTGCCTGACCATGTATGTTCGCCAAAAACACATGGTTGTCCCTGCAGAAGATCAACGCAAGGATTGGTGGCGTCTACCCCTGCGCTACTGCTGTTTGGGAGCATCCCCAGATTTCTCCCGTCAGGCTGTCACACCAATTACCTGAATCACGACACCCGATATTTGCCCTCCCTTGCTCCAGACCAATACGAGGCAGAGAGCTCCACTGCGGTGTGATAGGCGTGAGAATTAGATACGATATGATGAATGGTAGCACAGAATACAATTGCCGCAGTGTGACCTGCCACTCTAGATACACTAAAGTCCCCAGCCAAACCAAACGCCAATGCTAGTCTACATACAGTCTATCGTGCCATCGACAAGTATAACACACTCCCACCTACGCATCCGCCCTAACAATCGTGCTCCCAGCCCTAGGTCTCGGCATCACCTCATCAGACTCATACTTCTCCCAATTAGCGAGAATATTCCCAATCCTCGGCGAGTTCGTCAGCTTATACACATCCTCAAAGTACTCCTTCGTAAGCTCGAACGGCTTGGCCGTGACGTTGGGAATGTACTTCCCGATCAGCTTGCTCGGGTCGATGCTCGTCTTGTTGATCTTCTTGAGGAGGAAAGACCGGAAAGGCTTGACGCCAGAGCGCAGGAAGGTGGAGTGGAAGGGCACGTCGATGCCTTTGAGCGGGATGGTGGCGAAGCCGCGCTGGAGGTCGATGGGCTTTGGCTTGGCTTCAGTCTGCTTTGCGCACTCTTTGATGATCTCGACGAGATGTTGCTTCACGTCTTCGATGCTCAAGGTTTTCATAAGCTCTTGGATGTCGACTTTCTGCGCTTTGAGGTAGTTGGTGACGTTTGTGAGGGTGTCGAGGGCGCGGAGGTCGCCGGCGCAGACGTATTGCATGTTGTGCACGTTCAGGTTGACGATCTCCAGAAGCCAGCCGGTCGTCTCGGCAATGTTCTCGACCACGTATTGCAGGGCTTGCTCGTTGAAGGTCTTGCTGATGCGGGATGGGTTGACGGCGCACATGGAGTAGTTGGAGCGGCCGAGCTCGTCGCGCTCGACGGCGACTTGCATGGTCAGACCACGGTAGAAGACGACAGCGACCAAGCTCTCGATTGGCATGACTTCAGCGAGGGCGGCAAGCGCACTGTACTCGCCAAGAGAGTGGCCAGCGAAGCTGCTGTCTCGCTGCACTATGCCCTTGACTCGCATGTCCTCGAACGAAGCCTTCTCCATAAGCGTCAGAGCAGGCTGTGTGAACTGAGTTGCCGAGAGCAGTCCAGTCGGGGAGCGGTAGGTGTATGAGGTGGTATCTTCCGTGATCTCCTTGAAGATCTTCTCCGACTTGATCGAGCCATCGGTAGCCACGGTCTCGAAGGTCATGGACATGTAGTTCTGGCGGATAGCCTTGCCACGAGGGCCACCAAAGTGAATGGTCAGCTCCTTCGGGTTGTTCTTGACGATGTTCGTGATAGCGAAGCCTAAATGGATTGTTAGCCAAGAGCACAACATCGACCAAGGCAGACGAGTGTTTACCATAGTTGTCCATGAAATGTTTATCAGCACGATCCCAGACCTCCCTCGCAACCTCACTCGAGTTGTACAGATCCATACCCATACCTTGCTCCTGCGAACCTTGGCCAGTGAACACGTACGCAGACACCGGTTGCTCGACCTCAGCCTCACCAAGCAGGACCTTCTCCTCATCCTCACCGTCACGCTTGCTAGCCTCAATCTTGATGATCTTACGACCAGCAATCATACCAACGTGCTGAAGCTTCACCTCCAGCGTATCGTCTGGTAGAACCATGCCAACGAGCGAGGCATGGAAGCTGCGCACACGGCCGACATTGTTCTCGGCTGCCCAGGTCTCCACCAAGCTGCGGACAGCAGCGCTGGAGTACATGCCGTGAGTGATGGTGCCAGGAAGGTTTGCGTACTTCGAGAAGACGCGAGAAACGTGAATGGGGTTGTAGTCACCAGACACGCGAGCGTATGTCTCGTTGGAGGAGGGCGCCTTCATGATCAAAGGAGTCTTGCCGTTGAGTGGGATAGGGTTCTCGAAGTTGACAGGCTGATCAATAGCAGCACCAGTGCGCTGCAGATAGTCCAGCACAGGGTTGCCGTACGACGCACCAGCCTCGTATTCGATGGACGCGATCTCAACGATTTCCTTGGTTGGCAGTTCGATTTCGACTTTACCGATCGTCTGCACCGAGGAGTAGACGTCCTTGTTCTTGTAGCGTACAAGCGTCTGGAGCTTGAACACGAGTGTCTGGTCAAGGAGGTCGATGTCTGTGTCTTCGAGCTTGAACCACTCCTTGGACTGCAAGATGGCGATGTCCTTGGTGCTGCTGATGTGGACTTGCATCGGCGTCTCGATCTTACGGTGGAAGGTATTTTCGAAGTCGGTGTATGCACCACGGTAGAGGAACTGACTGACCACTTCCATGATAGGCTGGCCATCGCGGGTAATGGTACCGCAGACCTCGACCATCTTGCCAGAGTCCTGGTTGATGACAGCGTTGACCTCGGCGGATGTGTCGAGAACATCATCCTTCATGATCGGAGTCGCGCCAGGCAGCATGCGGAAGCCATTCGACAAATGAACCAGCTTGAGTAAGTCGCCGTCGATCTTACGTGGGAAGATAGGCTTGGTGATGGCCTTCCAGCCAACAACGATAGCGAAGTCCATGGGTGCGTAGACCTCCTTGCCAGGACGGTCGACGAATGCCTCGCCGTTGTTGCCGACAGCGTGCACAAAGTCGTTAATGGCTTCACCCGTGACCGTAGCCCTGCCACCGTCGAACCTGCTAGTAACAGGCTTGTCGAATGGCACCTCTTCATCACCAAACCAGATCCTGTAGTAGAACTCCTTGATACGGTCGTTGCGCTGATCCATGATCTCCCTGATGGGTGCATAGCCGGTCTCTGGGTGATATGTGAACATCAAGGGAAGAGCAACTGGCTTTCCAGTGAAAGTGCGATGCTCGATCATCTTAAGTCCGATCACGTTCTTCGCGAGAGGTGCGACCTCAATGGTTTGAGTGTATTGGCTACCCTGTGCAGGCTCCTTGACACTGATGGTAGTCCGCTTGGGATCGTTGGGGTAGCCAATTTCGACCATCATGCCAGGAATGGGTGCAAATATGCGGCGCATGGGGTTGGTCTGGTACCGCTGTCCTTGCACAAAGACATCCGCGGTGAAGAAAGCATGTCGCCAAGTTCGGCCTCTGCCAGCGAGGATCTGCATCCACTTATCGGTATCGATCAATGGGGTGGTCGAAGAGGCCGAGACGCGGTAGATAGTCCTGTTCTCGATCTCAGAGACCGTGAGGCCTTCCGTGCTGATTTCGGCAGTGGGCTCGATGTCGACAAGCTTGCCACCAAAGTACTCGACAACTGGAATACGCTTCTCATCGCCAGCATACAGATCTCGCGTTAGGCTCTTGATGTGACCCAGGTGTACACCATCAAGGATTTCCTTGATTGGTTCATCGACCTTCGTGGAGTACTTTGCGGCCATTGGGCCTTGCAAGATGCAGACTCTGCCAACATCTTGATCGATGACGGCGGCAAGGTCTTCTGACTGCCACAGTGAGTCCTTCTTGAAGAAGAACTCGAAAGTATCGTCAAGGCAGGGAACAAACGGCGTCGGCTTCTGTCCACGGCGTTGGCACAGTAGCAAGAAGTGCTGGCAATCCTGAGCGTTGATAAGCTGGCTGTCAGCTTCCGGGTACTCCTCTTCAACCCTCTTGACGGTGCCGAAGGGGTCGTCAAGCTCAGTGTAATTCTGGATGATGGCCGCTTTGCCGTCACCAGAGGCGAAACGCTCCTCAATACGAAGGATAAAGTCGCCAGTCAGACGGGCCAAGGACTTGTCGATCCAGCGCTTCTCGGACTTGACGTACATCAGGTCGACCATACGGCGCAGGACTTCGACGTATGTCATGTCTTCCAGATCGACAGACTCGCCTGCCTTGTTTCGGCCGAACCATGGTTTCTGGAAGTCATCGTTGAGCTTCTGGATGATGTACTCTCGCTGTTTCTTGAGTTCCGGAACTCGCTTAGCCTTGTCCAAGCTGAAGATCTTCTGGTCCATCTCCGACCAGAACTTCACACCGCGAGTGGCAAGCTTGTGAATCGGCTCGCCCATCTCAGAGCGCACGGTGATGACACCACCGGCTGGTCCCTTGTACGTCTTCTCCCAGTCTTCATCCTCAAGGCCTGGAGCGTCCACGATGGCCTGCTTAGCCATAGTAGAGGTGTGGGCTTCTTTCGCCACCATGCAACGGCTGCCAAAGAGCACGCCGTCGAACGGCATCGGCGGGTAGCCGTACTTGCGAGCCCATGTTCCGTTGAGGTATGGGTAGGTGTCCTCTGCGCCACCGAATCCAGAACCAGCAAGGAGGACAATATTGGGCGATCTTCTGAGTCGGCTGTACATAGACAGAATCGGCTGGTGAAAATCTTCGAACGAGTGATGTCCACCTCCGCGACCACCGGTCCATTGCATCATGATTGGAAAGTTCGGGTTGGCCTTGGCAATGTTGATGACTTGCTGAATGGCCTCGACCGAGCCTGGCTTGAAGCCCATGTGCTTGATGCCGAGCGTTTCGATGTATTCGTTGGCGACTTCGATCGACGGCACGCCGGCGCCAATGGTCAGCCCTTCGATGGGCACACCCTCTGCACGTAGCCTGGCAATCATCGGTATTTGCCATGCCATCGCCCTCGGGCTCACATAGATCAGATTGATAGTGATACCACGCCCAGCTGGAATGGCTTTCTCAATCTTTGTGATCGCCGCAGTCATGCTCTTGTCGTCGTAGTACCCACCACCAGCAAGCTCGATTTCGTAGCCAGCCTGCATTGTGGCTGCGACAAAGTCCCATGGCACAGTACAAGGCGTCATACCAGCGACCATGACTGGCGGGAGACCGAGCATCCGGCTCATCTTCGTATCCACGAAAGTCTGCCCAACTGAGGTCCTTGCAAGCTTCGGTCCATACTCTTTCACCCAGTCTACCGCATACTTTACAGCATGATCGGCATCGCGGTCGAAGATCTCGGGCTTGTATCCAACCTCGACATTTGTGCCGTCCATAGTACCAGCCAGGATAACTCTCACGCCAGTACCATCCTTGTTGCGGTTGGTAAGAACACCAAGTCCAGAGATGCCACCTGGGCCAAAGTCCAAGATGTGTGTTGCATTCGGCATCACAGTGGCTTGCTCCCAATTGACCGTCTCTTTACAGATCATACGAACTAGAGAGGGCACAATGTTCTTCTCGTGCTTGTCACGGATATCCTCGCCAGTGTTGGTGTCATACACAGGCATGCCAAGATCATCTGCTCTTATCTGGACATCCTTCAAGTCGGTTTCGAGGTGGTGGATGGCATCGGTCAGGTATGGGCTGTGGAAGGGTGCTGTGATGGGCAAGAAACGGTTCACGAACCGGACTTTCCGCTCAGTGAACGGTATGCGTGTCTGGTCGAGGCCAGTCGGCGCCTTGACCTTGCGAAGCTGCAAATTGAGGCCATACAAGGACATTGGTGGTCCAGTCACAACGAAGTTCCTCGCACTGTTGACCAGCGAGATGCCAATATGGCGCTCCTTGGGAAGGTGCTCGTTGGTTGTGTCGATGTGCTTTTGCACGGCAGACCTGGGGAGGTCGCGGAGTGAAAGCATAGGGGTGGGTGAGCCTTCGCCATTGTCGATCGAGTCTTGGAGGATGTTGGGAGAGAGCGAAGTCCGTGGGTAGGCTTGTTGACTGCGAGCACCAATCCAGAACAGGATGGTGAGCGCGTCACGAGCAGCTTTGTCGAAAGCACCCCAGTTGCCAGAGGCGGCGATCGCAGCAGCAGTCACCACACCCTGCGAGTGACCGGTGGTACCTGCGAGCCTCTCACGAACGTGGCCCGGATGTGTGCCGAGTACTCGACATGTGACCACGTACTGTGCGAGCTGTGTGAGGCCGATAAGAGGAAAGCTGACCGGCGCAGAGACAAGGTAGTCGAGGTCTGGTTGAGTTTCTGGATGATTCAGCCATCGCAGGATATCGAGGCCCTTTGCATAAAGCTTCTCAGCTTGAGAGTCGCGCGCCAAAACCTGAAGATGTGCTGCCGCTGTTGCAATAAAGTCCTCAACAAGTGACGGATATGTGGTGTAGATCTCTCGCAGCTCTTCGAAGTATTCTTCAATGTTTCCCTGCCCGCCGAAAACAGCATACACAAAAGCGTTCTCGTCTGCGGCCTCTCGAAGCAGAGCAGATTCATGAGCTCTAATCGGTCGCTGCGCTGCAGCTCGAGCGGCGTAGTAGGAGCGGACAGTAATCAGCTTCTTCTGTACAATGCCAGGCAGATTCGCAGCAATGGCGTGAACCTCGTTTCCTCGCAAGAAAGCTCTTTCGAACTCGGTGGTCAGGATCTTGAGCACTTCGATGTACGATTCTGGATCGTCGCCGTCGTCTACCTCCCGAGCAACGAAGCCGAGGTAGCGAGCGACAAGCTCCGTGATCGATGAAGGCTCCTCATCTTGAGCGAGTTCGTCGGTGGGTGCTGGGAGGGAAGCGAGGAAGGCATCTCTCAGCTGATTGGCGTTGAAATGGAGCGCGGTGGGTATTAAAAAGGTGAAGTCGAGGCTTCCATGCTGTAAAGTGAGCGGTCTCGAGACTGCAGATGACCGCGGTGTACTGATTCCAGTCTGAGTACCCCCGGCGGAGTACATCCTGCTGGGTGTTGCGGTGTCGCCGGACTCGGAGTCGAAGTGCACGCTGCCATTGGTCGTAAGCCTTTGCAGCTGAGGTCGGTTTGCCATTGCGGATAGGATGCTGTTTGAAAGAGGTGCGGGAAGTGTAGAAACCGATCACTCACTCGTATGAAGTTTGCCTGGTCCTAGCTCTCGTTCACCCAGCAAAGCTCGGACTGAACTTTTTCCAGACGATTGATATGACGACGGTGGAAGCAACAACTGTCGCTGAGCGGGGTACAAAGGAAGGTGTAGGTTGGTAATCGAGGGAGGAGCTGGAGGTCAGGTTGGAGGTCAGAGTATGGGACTGCCGGTGCGATAACGATCGCAACACCTACCACAGTACAGGCGGAAGTCGTCGAGTCTGTATTATTGATGGACGTTGAATTTGGCGTCGCCTTACCCCATAGACGCTAGCTCAAGCTAGTTGAGACGCTATCTGAGCTCACCTGCAGGACCAACCCTCGAATGTACCTTTTTTCGTTAGTTGCCTTCGAACCCGCACGGAAGACATTGAGACCAGCTGGCAAACTACGGACGCGGTAGTCGTCTACAACCCGACCTGCCCTTGCATGTGTTCACTAATCTTGCAGCGTGGTCCTTCCATCGAGTTCAATCGCAGCTCATATGACGCGGTTTAAGCTTTTTCCATGAGCTGCCGCTAGTTCTAAAGATTTGAGCCGGGTCGACTCGCCGACGAAGCTCCCATCCCGAGTCCTCACCAACTCACAAAACCATTCAACACGAGAAAGCCCGCATCTCACTACAGCACCCCTTGTCGCGTGCGAGCTGGCTGATCGAACTCGCCTTCAAATCACGCACTTCTCCATTCACCCACAATCCTAACATTGGAACTACTCTTTTCTCCTGCCTCTTCAGTACACACTTCAGGTGGCCTTCCTCCTCAGGTCCACCAGTACATGGTTTCATGAACAACTAGACCCACGTTCATTACATCTGCGCATATACCCTTGAACTCTCGCACCTCACACAGCTCGTACACCACGACGATGCGCCCCGAAGTCGAACAGGAATTGGCCCACACGCTCCTCGTGGAACTGCTCGCATACCAATTCGCATCTCCCGTCAGATGGATCGAAACGCAGGATGTTATTCTCGGCGAGAAGACCACGGAGCGGATAGTGGAAATTGGTCCGGCAGACACCCTCGGTGGAATGGCGAAGCGGACGCTCGCAGCAAAATATGAGGCATATGATGCTGCGAGATCGGTGCAACGCCAGATCCTTTGCTACAACAAGGACGCCAAAGACATTTACTACGATGTAGACCCAGTAGAGGACGAGCCTGAGGCGGCGGCACCGAGTGGAGGGGATGCAGCTCCTGCTTCTTCTTCAGCACCAGCTTCATCGGCTCCTGCAGCAGCTGCACCAGCACCGAGCTCAGGACCCGTGGCAGCTGTGGCAGATGCGCCAGTCGGCGCCGTCGACATCCTCCGAACGCTTGTAGCCCAAAAGCTGAAGAAGCCACTGCAAGACATCCCTCTCAGCAAAGCCATCAAAGACCTCGTAGGAGGTAAGTGCCTTGCACGTAACACTTGTAGATGTCAGCTAATTAGGTCCCAGGCAAATCAACACTCCAAAATGAGATCCTCGGCGACCTTGGGAAGGAATTCGGCTCGACACCTGAAAAGCCGGAAGACACACCCCTTGATGAGCTTGGAGCGGCAATGCAGGCTACCTTCAATGGTCAGCTTGGCAAGCAATCCACGTCTCTGATCGCACGTATGGTGTCTTCGAAGATGCCGGGAGGTTTCAACATCACAGCAGTCAGGAAGCATCTCGAGACGAGGTGGGGTCTGGGCTCCGGACGACAAGACGGCGTGCTTCTTCTGGCAATGACCATGGAGCCGGCCGCACGTCTGGGATCAGAGAACGATGCGAAAGCGTTCTTGGACGATGTAGCACAAAAATACGCCTCGCAGGCCGGCATCTCGCTTTCATCTGGAGCTGCTGGAGGTGACGCTGGCGCTGGAGCAGGCGGCATGATGATGGACCCTGCTGCCATTGACGCACTCACTAAGGACCAAAGAGCACTATTCAAGTCACAGCTTGAGCTGTTCGCTCGGTACCTGAAGATGGATCTTCGAGCTGGCGATAAAGCTGCTCTCACCAGCAAGGAGCACGAGTCGGCACTGCAAGCTCAACTGGATCTATGGACAACGGAGCATGGCGAATTCTATGCAGACGGCATCAAGCCTTCCTTCAGCCCGCTCAAGGCTCGTGTGTACGACTCTTCGTGGAATTGGGCACGGCAAGACGCGCTCACCATGTACTACGACATCATCTTTGGTCGCCTGAAGGCTGTTGATCGTGAGATCGTCAGCCGTTGCATCCTCATCATGAACAGATCGAACCCGGCTCTCCTAGACTTCATGCAATACCACATCGACCACTGCCCTACAGAACGAGGTGAAACATACCAGCTTGCCAAGATGCTTGGTGAACAACTCATCGACAACTGCAGAGATGTCCTTGGCGAATCACCGGTCTATAAGGACGTAGCTGTACCTACTGCTCCACATCTCGAGATCGATGCCCGTGGCAACATGAACTACGAGGAAGTGCCCCGTTCCAGCATCCGAAAACTGGAGCACTACGTGACCGAGATGGCAGAGGGCGGCAAGATTTCCGAATACGGCAACCGAACGAAGGTCCAGAACGACCTACAGCGTGTCTATAAACTGATCAAACAACAACACAAGCTTTCAAAGTCTTCCCAACTGGAGATCAAGCAGCTCTACTCGAACATTGTTCGCTCGTTGTCCATGAATGAAGGACAGATCATGCCAACAGAGAACGGCAAGACAAACGGCACTACCGTCAAGCCCAAGGCCGGCCGCAACGGACGTGTGAACGGCTCGGTCGGCTCGATCAAGCAAGGCAAAGTCGAGACCGTGCCTTTCTTACATCTCAAGCGCAAGGAGCCTCACGGCTGGGAGTACAGCAAGAAGCTTACTGGCATCTACCTCGATGGTCTGGAGCAGGCTGCCCGAGCTGGTGTGACATTCCAAAACAAGAACGTCCTCATGACTGGTGCTGGAGCTGGTTCCATCGGTGCTGACGTTCTTCAAGGCCTCATCAGTGGTGGCGCGAAGGTGCTCGTCACGACCTCGCGCTTCTCTCGTGAAGTTACCGAGTACTACCAGGCCATGTACGCTCGCTATGGCGCTCGTGGCTCACAGCTTGTCGTCGTGCCATTTAACCAGGGCAGTCAGCAGGATGTCACGGCGCTCATTGAGTACATCTACGACGAGAAGAAGGGCTTGGGCTGGGATCTGGACTACATTGTTCCCTTCGCTGCCATTCCCGAGAATGGCCGTGAGATCGACAGCATCGACAGCAAGTCCGAGCTTGCCCACCGCATCATGCTTACGAACCTCCTCCGCATGCTCGGTGCCGTCAAGTCGCAAAAGGCCGCCCGCGGCTTTGAGACTCGTCCAGCTCAGGTCATCCTCCCGCTTTCTCCCAATCACGGCACCTTCGGTAACGATGGTCTCTACTCTGAGTCCAAGCTTGCTCTCGAGACACTGTTCAACAGGTGGCACTCGGAGAGCTGGGGTAACTTCCTCACCATCTGCGGCGCAGTCATCGGCTGGACTCGTGGCACTGGCCTGATGGGTGGCAACAATGTTGTCGCCGAAGGTGTAGAGAAGTACGGCGTGCGGACCTTCTCCCAGCAGGAGATGGCCTTCAACTTGCTCGGCCTTATGGCCCCCGCAATTTCCAACCTTTGCCAGCAAGAGCCAGTGTTCGCTGATCTCAACGGTGGTCTGCAATTCTTGCCCAACCTGAAGGACCTCATGACGAGGCTCAGGAAGGAGATCACCGAGTCGGCCGAGATTCGCAAGGCTGTTACACGGGAGAACGCCGTCGAGAACAAGGTCATCAACGGCGAGGACAGCGAGGCGCTCTACAAGACCGTCAAGGTTGACAAGCGTGCCAACATGAAGTTCGACTTCCCCAACCTTCCTGACTGGAAGACGGAAGTCGAGCCTCTCAACGGCGACCTCAAGGGCATGGTTGACCTTGAGAAGGTCGTTGTTGTCACTGGCTTCGCTGAGATCGGTCCTCTGGGTAATTCGAGGACCCGATGGGAGATGGAAGCCTATGGCGAGTTCTCGCTCGAAGGCTGCATCGAGATGGCATGGTTGATGGGCCTCATCAAGAACCACAACGGTCCACTCAAGGGCAAGAGCTACTCCGGCTGGGTCGACGCCAAGTCTGGAGACCCTGTTGATGACAAGGATGTCAAGAACAAGTACGAAAAGTTCATTCTTGAGCACTCTGGCATCCGCCTCATTGAGCCGGAGCTGTTTAACGGCTACGATCCGAACAAGAAGCAACTGCTCCAGGAGATCCAGATCGAGGAGGACCTTGACCCATTCGAGGCTTCCAAGGAGACTGCTGACGAATTCAAGCGCGAGCATGGCGACAAGGTTGAGGTGTTCGAGCTTGAGTCTGGTGAATACCAGGTTCGCTTGAAGAAGAACGCCACACTTCTCATCCCGAAGGCGCTTCGCTTCGATCGTCTGGTCGCTGGTCAGATCCCCACCGGATGGGATGCCAAACGCTACGGTGTGCCAGACGACATTATCTCGCAAGTCGACCCCGTCACTCTGTACGTCTTGGTCTCGACCGCCGAGTGCCTGCTATCATCTGGTATTACCGACCCGTACGAGTTCTACAAGTACGTGCACATCTCGGAAGTCGGCAACTGCATTGGCTCTGGTATTGGTGGTACAACTGCCCTGCGTGGCATGTACAAAGACCGCTTCCTCGACAAGCCGCTTCAGAAGGATATCCTCCAGGAGTCTTTCATCAACACTATGAGCGCTTGGGTGAACATGCTGTTGATGTCCTCCACCGGTCCCATCAGGACACCTGTTGGTGCTTGTGCTACCGCTGTGGAATCCATCGACATTGGCTACGACTGCATTGTTGAGGGCAAGGCTCGCATGTGCTTCGTCGGTGGCTTCGACGATTTCCAGGAGGAAGGCTCGTACGAGTTCGCCAATATGAAGGCCACTAGCAATGCCGAAGATGAGTTCGCACATGGCCGTACACCAAAGGAGATGTCTCGCCCAACCACAACGACCCGTAATGGCTTCATGGAGTCGCAAGGCTGCGGTATGCAAGTCATCATGGACGCGAAGCTGGCTCTCGATATGGGGGTTCCGATCTACGGTATCCTTGGTTTCACCGCCACTGCTACTGACAAGATCGGACGCTCTGTGCCAGCTCCTGGGCAGGGTGTGCTTACTACTGCACGTGAGCAAGTCTCGAAGTTCCCGTCGCCACTTCTGGACATCAAGTACCGGAAGAGGCAGATGGATCTTCGCCGCAAGATGATCAAGAACTGGCAGGAGAGCGAGCTTATGTACCTGCAGGAGGAAGTGCAGGCCATGAAGCAGCAAGGCGCCGAGTTCAGCGAGAGCGAGTATATGGAGGACCGCGCTGCTCACATCGAACGCGAGGCGCGGAGACAGGAGAAGGACGCGCTCAACAGCCTGGGCAATAACTTCTGGAAGCATGATTCTCGTATTGCTCCGCTCCGCGGCGCCCTCGCGACATGGGGCCTCACGATCGACGATCTTGGTGTCGCCTCTTTCCACGGTACCTCGACCGTCGCCAACGACAAGAACGAGTCCGATGTGCTCTGCCAGCAGATGAAGCATCTCGGCCGAGAGAAGGGCAACGCCTTGATGGGTGTCTTCCAGAAGTACCTGACAGGTCATCCCAAGGGTGCTGCCGGCGCCTTCATGTTCAACGGTGCTCTGCAAATCCTCAACACCGGTCTCGTACCCGGCAACAGGAATGCAGACAACATCGACAAAGTCATGGAGAAGTTCGACTACATCGTCTACCCTAGCCAAAGCATCCAGACCGACGGCATCAAGGCATTCTCCGTCACCTCCTTCGGTTTCGGCCAGAAGGGCGCCCAGGCCATTGGCATCCACCCCAAGTACCTCTACGCCGCGCTCGACCACGCACAGTTCGCTACATACAAGCAGAAGGTCGAGGCACGACAGAAGAAGGCTTACCGCTACTTCCACGACGGTCTCATCAACAACACCATGTTCCGCGCCAAGAACAAGTCGCCGTACGAAGATGCACAGCAGAGCCAGGTCTTCCTCAACCCCGACGCGCGCGTCACGAAGGACAGCAAGAGCTCTGACCTCACATACCCGACGCAGCCGACGAAGAAGCCGCAGTCGCAGAGCACGACGGATATGGTGGAGAGTCTGATGAAGGTTAATGCCTCGTCAAATTCGAACCCAGGTGTTGACATCGAGAGCATTGATGCGATCGATATCCACAACGACACGTTCGTCGAGCGGAACTTCACGCAAGGTGAGATCGAGTATTGTCGTCAAGCGCCGAATCCGCAGGCGAGCTTCACGGGCAAGTGGAGTGCGAAGGAGGCTGTGTTCAAGAGTTTGAAGGTGGAGGGCAAGGGTGCTGGGGCTGCGCTGAAGGATCTCGAGATTAAGAATGATGAGAGTGGTGCGCCGACTGTTACTGTGAGTATCGTTCCTCTGCGTGCTCGGTGATCGATTACTGACGATATTCTAGTTGTACGGCGATGCAAAGGCAGCGGCGGATAAGGCTGGCGTCAAGTCGACGACTGTGAGCATTAGCCATAGCGATGCGCAGGTGATTGCGGTTGCTATCTCGTCCTTTTGAGGGTGATGGGGTGTGTGTGGAAGTATTGTAGCATAGATTGAAGACTTCTTGTAGCTACTATTTGCGCTGAGATGGCGTATGTTGGTGAAGTTAGAGAGTAATCATTTGTGCAGATGGTAGATTAATGCATCGCAACTACGCGTTGTCCTTCAATGTCTCTCTCGCATTCACATGTTTTCATCAAGGCCGGATTTGTAGTGTAAATGTCGAGCCATAGGAGGTAGGTAGTGCCGGGGCGAATAATCCGACACAGCAACCACAGCGCACGGGCTCTGTTTACAAACCTTGATGAAGTTGGCATGGCATGGATGTACATCTTCTCACATCGCATACCACTTTCTCTTTTACATTTTGCATACGATCACAAGCAGCATGTCAAGGAACACGGGCGAGTCACCCATGGACTTTGAGTGGGGGAACGGCACAGGAGCAATCGACGGACGTTCACCTTTCGCGCAAGTGAGCTCGAATGCGCAGAGATTCCCGCAGAGCGCCTCAAAGAAGAGTGAGCAATACGCTGGCGGTACTGGCTTTGCTTCTGGGCGGACACTGATGGGTGGCCAAGGGACACACAGTGCCTACGACTCACCATCGAAACTACGGACTATGGGCTCTTCACCAAGCAAGCCTCTTCCTCCGACTCCAGCATTCAATACGCTCTTCAACACACCGCGCAAACCACGACCGGAGGTAGACGACTCTTCTGCTGGCGAGACACCGAGATCACCTGAGCGCGGGAACGATAGTGATGCTACACCAGATATCGTCAACAACAGATCAGCGCTCACGATGTTCGACAACGCCAGCGCGCCTGCAATAGCTGGAGCAGAACAAGGACGTCGCAGTCCTACGAAGGAGAGGCCGCAGCCAGATAGGAGAGACAGTATGATATGGAGACTAGTGGCGAAAACAAAGAACACATTCCACAGCCCGGGACGAGGTGAACTGCCACGCTCAGAACACACCGGCGCGATCGAGAAGAAGCGAGCAAAGAAGCGGAAGCGAGACGTGGACCGTAGAGTCGCGCGACGGAGACGGCATAGCATGTCGGATTCTGGAGACGAACAGGACCAACCACCGAAGAGCCCACGCAAGCGGAGCGGACACAACCCTCCACCCGAGAAGGAACCGCACTGGATCAGCAATCTCTTCACATTCATCGGCCAGCACCCTTCGGTCCCGCATATCCTCTCCTACTACGCGCAGTTCATGTTCAACGTCTTCCTGCTCGGATGCTGCGGCTACCTCATCTACTGCTTCTGGTCGGCTGTTCAAGGAGATGTCGACAAGAAGTCCTACGAAGCGATTGCGGATGTGCTTGCGGATATGGCGCGCTGCGCGAACGACTATGAGAAGAATAATTGTGCTCCGGCGACAAGGATGCCTGCTCTGGAGGTGATGTGTCAGGCGTGGGACAAGTGCATGAAGCGCGATCCGAACAAGATTGGCAGGGCGAGGGTGTCGGCGCATACCTTCGCTGAGATCTTCAACTCGTTCGTGGAGCCGATTAGTTGGAAGGCGATGGCGTTTACGACGATACTTGTGTTTGGGTGTTTTGGAATTTCGAATATGGTGAGTCGATATCGACAACGACATGAATTTGTGGATCGTCCTGCTAACGAGACCTTCTCTTCAGGCATTTGGTTTCTTCCGCAACAAGGCTCAGCAATTTCAACCGCCCAACTACGGGTATGGATATGGCTACAATGGACCTCCACCGCCTACACCGCAGCGCACGTTCAGCGGGCAGGATGGTCAGTTCTACCCTGGGACGCCGTGGCATATGCCTCCGCCGGGGTTGGGCTTTGAGCCGCAGCCTTCTGGTGGGTATGGGCAGATTGAAGGGGGTGGGAGTCCGGTGAGGCGACTTGTGTACAATCAATGATTCTCGATCGGCATTCTTGGCGTTAAGGAAGTGTTGGAAGCAACAGTGCCATGCATTTTGGAAAACCGTTACGATCTCGCACGAAGGGGCGACGGATGTGCATACAGGATAGGCTCTGCGGTTGTGCAGGATGTCTCTTGATACCGGAACGAGTAGACCTCAAGCTTTGAACATCATCTTCGTTGGTCTCTTGAACAGCTCCTTCCCAGCAACAAGGCACTGGGTTTCATAAAATCATAAAAGTGAAAGCCACGATGTTTCGCCGCAGCCACATTCAGTAGTATCAGATGGAGGTTCCAGCCAATCAGAGCTCTTGTAAAGCTGATGACCACGTTCTTGCCTCAATCTGCAGAGATCGAACACATGACGAGCCATCAGATAGCAGGAGCAAACAGAATATAAGGAAACATCTCGTGGTTTCAATCCTTCCTCGTTACACCAACATCAAAGACAATCGATTCACCCCTTCGATTCATTACTCGAGACTACCTTGAACCAACGACCAACCAATCATCAACCAACGTCAACATGTCTGCACCAACTGCTGCGGTACCTCAGACCTGCTGCGGTCGTGAGGGAGGATGCATTTGCGCGAAGGAGGCGACGTGTAAGTGCTAAATCAGAACACGGCCTCCTATTCACCATATGCTGATATGCAACCTAGGCTCTTGCGGCAAGCAGCCAGCCCTCCACTGCAACTGCGAGAAGGCTCAGACTGAGAACGTCACTGGTGGTGCTCGTTGCTCGTGCAGTAAGTCATATATCGATCTCTCAAACCCCTCTCACCGATACCAACAATTAGCAACCAGACCAGAGGCCTGTCGGTGAATGCACCTGCACCCGCTCTGCGACGGAGAACAAGCAGCCGGGCGGCTCGACCTGCTCGTGTGGCAAGAGGTCTGCTGGTGAGTAATACCTTGTGTGGCGAAGAGTGACAATGGATGATTGCTGACGATATCTAGACTCCTGCACCTGTGGCGGAACCGAGGCCGGCAAGTCTTCGGACCTCGAGACCGACTTCACCACGAAGGCATGAGCAACCAAGCCCGGGCAAGTGAGGAGGACTCTTGGGCTGGATTTGACGTGGGATGGGTTGACGTTGAAGACGACGGAGTTAGGAGTCTGCTGAAAGCTGGTAATGTACCAGATAGCTAGCAGGTCTCGGAGACTAGCAGTATGAGAAACGATGAAGAATGTTTCATGACAGTCTTGTGCCTCTCTGTTTCTCTTGGTAAAGCTCGAGCACCAACCACAGCAACCAAAACCTTTAATGGGGAGTGTGCATGAGCGACCCTTGAAACGGAAACACCCGAAGCCACCAACCACCACCTCCATATGGGCTGCTGGTACATGTACTTCTACTCTACTTTCACAGTGTCAACGACCCTCGACGTCTTCGCAACCGCCAGTCTGTCTTCGCCACAGTCCATGCTTCATCCAATGTTATCGTCGAGGTGGCGGGAAACTCGTCAGATGAGAAGCTGAACTGCAGCGGCGCGCACCACCTCAACCGCGAATGCTCGAACTTGGAGAGTGCGAGTAGATCGCTGCGGACAGACATCGCAGTAGCTTCTTCTGGTAGCCCTGCGGATCTTCCGGCCCTGGAGCACTCGGCAAGATGGCGTCCGCGGCGGCGGCGATGTTCAACAGGGGGGGCAGCGGGCCGAACAAGGAGAACAGCATGAGGGGACTGGTCTCATTCATAGCCGACCTTCGTAATGCGAGGGCACGAGAGCTGGAAGAAAAGCGCATCAACAAGGAGTTGGCGAATATACGGCAGAAGTTTAAGCAGGGCAGTATGACGGGGTACGACAAGAAGAAGTATGTCTGCAAGCTGCTCTATATCTATATCCTGGGATGGAACGTCGACTTCGGACATACGGAGGCTGTGAAGTTGATCTCTGCGACAAAGTACTCCGAGAAACAGATTGGATATTTGGCTGTGACGCTCTTCCTGCATGAGGATCATGAGTTGCTGCCTTTGGCCATCAACAGCATACGGAAGGACCTTCACGATTACAACGAGCTGAACAACTGCCTTGCTCTTCATGCGATTGCAAATGTCGGAAGTAAGGAGATGGGAGAGTCGCTTTGCGACGATGTCCACAGGCTACTGATCTCGCCAACCTCGAAGCCATTCGTCAAGAAGAAGGCAGCCCTGACGATGCTAAGACTGTATCGCAAGGTGCCGAGTATAGTGCAGCCGGAATGGGCGGAACGGATCATTGCGATCATGGACGACCCAGATATGGGGGTTGCTCTTTCTGTGACATCTCTGATCATGACTATAGCACAGGACGACCCGGATGCTTACAGGGGCAGCTATGTCAAGGCCGCCAACCGCTTGCGGAAGATCGTCATCGACCACCAGTACTCTGGCGACTACGTCTACTACAAGGTTCCTTGCCCTTGGCTTCAGTGCAAGCTTTTACGACTACTTCAATACTTTCCTCCTTCAGAAGACACGCACATCAGGCAGCTCATGCGACACTCACTTCGAGCGATCCTTGACGCTGCGATGGAGATGCCGAAGAACGTACAGCAGAACAACGCTCAGAACGCAGTGCTATTCGAGGCCATCAATCTTATCATCCACCTCGATACGGAGCACGATCTCATGGTGCACATCTCTACTAAACTCGGCAAGTTCATTGCCTCCCGAGAAACGAACGTCAGATACCTTGGTTTGGAGGCTATGACACATCTGGCAGTCCGCACAGAGACTCTGGACCCGATCAAGAAGCATCAGGATATTATCATTGGCACGCTGAAAGATCGGGACATCACAGTCCGACGGCAAGGATTAGACTTGCTCTACAGCATGTGCGATACGACCAACTCCCAGAAGATCGTACAGGAACTGTTGAAGTTCTTGCAGACTGCAGACTATGCCATCCGGGAGGAGATGGTACTAAAGATCGCCATCTTGACCGAGAAATATGCCACAGATGTCAAATGGTACGTCGATATATCTATGCGACTCATCGCAATGGCTGGCGACCATGTGAGCGACGAAGTCTGGCAGCGAATCATCCAGATAGTTACGAACAACGATGAGTTACAAGTCTACGCCGCGCAGACGATACTGCAGTACTGCAAGGCCGACCACTGCCACGAAACTCTGGTGAAGATCGGCAGCTACATCTTGGGTGAATTCGGGCATCTCATAGCCGATAGCCAAGGCTGCAGTCCGATCGAGCAGTTCATGGCTTTGCAAGGAAAATTCAACTCGTGCTCGCCCAACACACGAGCTATGATCCTATCAGCATTCGTCAAATTCGTGAATCTCTTCCCGGAGATCAAGCCGCAGCTGTTGCAAGCTTTCACGACTTACAGCCACTCACTCGACTCAGAGCTGCAACAACGTGCTTGCGAGTACCTCACAATGGCTACAATGCCTTCAGATGAACTGCTTCGCACCGTATGCGACGAGATGCCGCCCTTCCCAGAGCGAGCTTCGGCCTTGCTATCTCGCCTCGACAAGAAGCAAGGCGCCATTGGCGATAAGCGGACGTGGTCTGTAACAGCCAAGGACGGTCTGCCGACTTTGGACCGAAGTTCAACTCTCAAGCGGAATTTCTCTGCGGCTCAGACTGCTACTGCTAACGGCATAGCAAATGGGGCGGCAATTTCCAATGGTGCCAACGGTATGGTCAAGTCGCCTATTGAAGAGCTGGCAGGGCTGGATCTGGGCGGTCCGGTAAACCTCGCAAGCGCTTCGCATCTGTCGCCCGACTGGGAGCCTGGATACCACCGACTACTGCTCAGGCCTGAGGGTACACTGTACGAGGATGTACAAATCCAGATCGGACTGCGATCGGAGTACCGAGCAGAGGTTGGCTGCCTCATCATTTACTTCACCAACAAGTCGTCCGCGCCTATACAGTCGTTCACCACGACCCTGGACAATAGCTCGCCGGAACAGCTGAAGATCGACATCAAGGACTTGCCTGACACGACCGTACATCCTGGATCTCAAGCCCAGCAGATGGTTATGTTTGAGGCGAAGACGGTCTTCACGGATTCTCCAACAATTCGAGTGTCGTACATGGCCGGCTCATTGCAGGCGTTGACTCTCAAACTTCCAGTCGCCATCCACAAGTACATGGAGAATGCTGTCCTCAGCTCAGACGACTTCTTCAAGCGGTGGAAGCAGATTGGTGGTGCTCCACGAGAATCTCAGAAGATCTTCCAGGGCTACGACGTTTCGACGGAGAGCACGAAGCGGCTGCTCGAAGGTTTTAAGTGGGGAGTGTTGGGTGGGGTTGATCCGAATTCGAAGAACTTCGTCGGGGCGACAGTACTGCATACCACTGGTGGGAAATTCGGCTGCCTGCTTAGGCTGGAGCCGAACATGGAGAGCAAGGTGAGCTTGGTCGTTGAGTGTAACCTGGAAAGTGATGTGCTAACATGTTGCAGATGTACCGTCTCACAATTCGAGCGACTGATGAGTCCGTCCCGCCTGTGTTGATGAAGTATATGGAGGAGAGGTTGGCCCAGCCGTGGCCGTTATGACGATGCATAGTAGGGCTGTGCATGAAAAGTGCATTCTTTTATGGGCGCATGGGAGTCCTCATGATGGTTAGCCCCGGCGAAGGCGCATGGGTTTTGTTGTGATACCATTGTATAGCATGCTTCAGGCGCATCTTCAGGCGTTACTCACCTGGTTCTCGTTACTACTCCGAGATCCGTGCCCTGTCCACCACGCCCCATTCTCTCCACGTGTGCGCCTCCAGGTCCGCATTGAGTTCGGTATATTGTCTGCCGTTGGTGGCGGAACGCCGCGGCGCAACCTTAACGCGAGTCGGTCGCGGATCTGACACGCGATGGAAACTCAATTCCGAGACACCTTTGATTGAAGGCACCGCATGAGGGCAAGGATAGAGACAATGTCAGCAGCACAATCGACTGTGTGGAGTCGACTGTCCGACCGGATGATCTCAGTTGCAGCTGCATGTCGTCCGATATGGCATACATCAGTGCCACAAGATGCAGTGCCGACACACTACTGCCGGCATCTCATCAGTGCTTGAGATTTAATATGAAGCCGAGCTGGACTGCAGTGCCTCGAGAGTGCATGCTCCTCGTCAAGCCTTACGATCGCTTGAAACAGCATTCTCGAAGCACTGTGCAGCTGTTGCTTATAGAGCACGCGGAGCTGTCGGTTTGTCTCAGGATGATTTCGGGAAGTGGGCTCTACTTGACTCGGTCAAGAGCATAATTATATTGCTGACAGGGCGCTTCGATCATGCCTGCGGCTGTTGCATTCGGATGGGAGGAGAAGAGCGAGGTTTTCGCAGTCAGTTGCCGGAAGAACAGCATCGAGACCGCTCATCGACATCGATAGAGCAAGGTACAGGAGGGTCGCAAAAAGACTGACAATGGTCAGAGCGTACTTAAGGTACACTAGGCCTGTAGTGGGTTCCCGTCACCTAAGG
>JAABUL010002082.1_pt1 | contig 34758 bp, 49 predicted proteins | sample 5559151 | NCBI WGS metagenome assembly JAABUL01 (sample SAMN10711876, study PRJNA513368) | rock metagenome | isolation source: Antarctica rocks | place: Antarctica: Victoria Land, Pudding Butte sud | reverse complement strand
TCCCCCCCCCCCCCCCCCCCCCCCCCCCTCTCATTTGACAGAAGAAATCGCATTGGGGTGTTGTTGCGCCCAGCCCGCCCTTACCGCTGCAAGCCAGAGGCGACATCGTGACGCAGCAGGGGTCAGGGAAGGCGCATACCGCAGGAACTGAAATGCTAGATTTTGTTTCAAATTTGTGTGCTGATGCATGATGGCTGCATTCCTGCGGGGCGGTCACACGCATCCCACAGATTCCTGCAGCATTGCTTGCCCCGTGCACAGGGTTCTCAAAGGGTGGGCATGTAAAATGCAGGACGAGCCGGGGAGCGGCCGGAGGCAGTGAATGAGCCGGCTGTATCTGTCACACTGCTGCGGGTTTTCGATGAGCTGACTGCGCTGTGCAAAGCCAGGACTTGAGCAGGGAGCTGCCAAAAAGTGGTGGACGAGCCGGAACGCGCCGTCAACTTGATGCTTTACGGTGGCGGATGTGCGAGGTGCTCACCGCATACATGATATGCATTTACCGGACGGGAGCTGCCGGAGGCGATGATTGAGCCGGCGTGCCAAGGCGCAAGATCTCATTCCATCAATGACCATATTGCAATTTACGAACATCTGAACTATTGAATGGTTATACAGCTATAGGACGAGCTGGGGAAGTTACCGGAGGCGGTGAATGAGCCGACGCTGCAACGCCGGCTCGATCTGTTACAATGCTGCGGGTTTGCCTTGTGCTGACGGCACATATTCGTATGCCATGCATCCACATGACGATCTGGGGGAGCTGGGGGAGGCGGCGTGCCGGGCTTTTCAGCCTTGTCATTCGACCAGAAAGAGCAACGAAAACCAGAAAGGCATATATGAATACGGTGTTGCAATGTCTTCACATGTTGACGTTGATACACATACAGGACGAGCTGGGAGAGCTGCCGGAGGCCGTCAACGAGCCGGCATGCAGCGCCGAGTTCATGGTGTCGCGCGAGCGCGTCAAAGCGCGCTCGCTGAAGTTTTACCTCAATGCACTGCACCAGATGCAGGTGAACATGGACTTGTGAGACTTATATTCCTTTCATGTTCATCTCGCACAAGCGCGTCAAAGCGCGCTCCCTGTCCTTCTACCACAGCGGCGCTGCACGGGATGCAGGTGTCTCTGTGTGCGTTCCTCCTTCCGAGGCGCAATCTCACGGATTAGGCATGTGTCGCACGAGCGCGCCAAAGCGCGCTTCCTGTCCTTGTACCTCGACGCGCTGCACCAGATGCAAGTGCGTCTGCTTTTGCTTTTCGCTATGATATAGGAAAATAGACTGTCAAAGCGCGCTCCCTGGTCTTCTACCTCGGCGCGCTGCACGAAATGCAGGTGAGGCTGATTGGTCGATGCATGCCCATGGTATTTGGCACCTTGACTCTTACGTCTCAAAGCTTCGTGCCAAAAGTCCGATTGCTCAGCTCCTACCTCAATGAGCAAGGGGACATGCAGGGAAGCCTCATGTCACAAAGCAGGCTTGTATTGATGCACGTCCAGGCTGGGGCTGCTGCAGCTGACCGCTCATCATGTGCGCAAGCAACGCCAGTACTGTATCATGACTGCGAACTGCAGTATGTTGAATGCCACACTTTTGCTGCGCTGCAGGTGGCGCCGGCGGATCGATCGTGGCCGATCGCAGCGACGTGGGAGCAGATGTGGCACGCTGTGTTTGGCGAACCGTACGTAATCCATGCGGCGTCCAAATGCGAGATCTATTACTGCAGGTGCGCGCTGTGTTTATGTTCAAAGGCCTGCTGCCGCCAGCCCCACATGCTTTGCTGATGCTGCTGCGCATGCCGCAGGGTGCAGCGCGCAGCACATCAGCTGCATGTGCCACCTGCTGTTAAGACATTCATCAGCGCGTGCCAGTACAGTCTGCCATGCATGCTGAAGCTTATCGTTTCAATTGTGGTGAAACCATCAGAGTGAAACCGTCAAAGTATTGAAAGTAAATTGCATCGAAATCGCTGTATGCCTTGCAGCGAGAAGGACGAGAAGGATCCGAGCTTGGTGGCGCCGCCCGTGACGGTGCCGTATCGAATGCCGCACCTGCCGCCGCTGGACTCGAATGCGTCCTCTAGGCCGTGAGGCGGTGTCTGAACTGAGTCCCTCCAGATGCGGCACTTGCAGCTGTGACCGAATTGACAGCACGTTTCGTGGTTTGATGGTGCCGTGACTACATGCGCCTGCTGCAAGCGTGGCAGCGCAATCCGAAATCTATGTGCATTATGCATCGTGACTCCCCAATATGTATCTGCGATCATGCGGACACCGCTGGTTTGATCTCGGTCTGAGACCATGTGTATTGACCTGTTGGCGGTTGATCACCGAATGCAACATCTGTCCTGTCTCAAATTCGAGCCATTCATGGCACCGAAGCGCTGCTGGCACATTCTGCCCCACTGCAGCAGCTATCAAGCATTCATGTGTGGACGTCCAATTGCGCCAAAACCCAAATCAACAAAATGTGCAGAGCAAGATTGTTGCGGCTGCGGCAGCGGCAGCGGTCCCATGCCATCTCTTTCCCCAGCGCAATGCCTGGTCAGTGTTCTCATCACGCCAGATGCATACCTCATGTGATATCGCGTACCAGATCAGCTCGGCGCGGCGGAAGATTTTCAAGAAGTCGCGCAGTTCCTAGCCAAAAGCCCTTCTTGATACAATCTAAGAAATACCGATGTCTATATGGCTTCATAAATTTGCCGATCATGTCCTGCGACAGATGAACATGGTCAAACCATATTTGGTCGCCCAGAGGTCGGTTTCACTTGGCGCCTGCGTGCATGTCATCTGTGCTTCACCATGGCATGCGCAGTCCACTCGCTCACATGCCGCCAGCGCACCGTGGTCTGAGGCCGTTGCACGAACGGTGTGTAGTAGTACACCTGCAGGGAGCGGCTAGCGTCAGCACAATCCACGTTCTCGACAGAATGTGCAGCCCGACCCCTGAAAACAAAAACGCGAAACTGCGGCGGCCCACTGAGGCGTCCGTGTGACGGATGAAATGTGAGAATGTCACAAACGTGAGAATGTCACAAACGTCGCGCCTCGAACAATTCAAGGGGCACCAGCAGGGCGGTCACGACGGACAGGGTGCGCCACAGCGGCGCCAGCCAGCCGCCGCCGTCCGCCCAGTACCCTGTCACCTATCGCGGCAAGTGACATAGTGATGATTGGCGGCATGCCACCTCAATGGAAGTCTGCAGGTGCTCGTCCCAGGAATGCAGGCTGCAGAACTCATCAAACTCACAGCCTAAACACACAAGCGCAGCAGCCGGGCCCTCATGCAGTGGGCGGGATGCCTCTGCTGCTGGCCATGTCGCCACGCCAGCAATGCGGCGTCGTGTCTATGTTGACAGTTTGATGCCGTCTGCGCCTGGAACGGCGTCGGGCTTGGATACAGCGACAGGATTCCAATCCCCCAGTTGCCGACAGCATTGTGCTTCCGCTATGTAGGGTTCAGAGGTTGCGCACCGAGCTGATGCCGAGCAGCAGCGCCAGGAGGATTACGTAGATGGCGTACGAGTTGATTTTGGTGGCAGCCAGCACGAAGTCCTCAACCGGGCGCGGCAGCGTGAACACCTGCAGCCACACACACACATCTCGTCACATCCCGCACTTGCAGTGTCGAGATTTCGGTATGCACCCTTTGTGCTCGTGGGAACTCCGGCGATCTAAGCTTCACAAGCGGCGTGGCAAGCAACCTTGAAAAGGTGAAGGAGGACACAGGAGGGTCGTTGCTCATGATACAGCATGCGCCTTCGTGCTGGTTGGTGGTCCAGCAATGAGCTTCACCCCGCGGCGCGGCGCGCAACGAACGACACAGGAACACAGGGGTGACTTGCAGGGAAAGTGCCCGCGAATCAGCGCGCACCTTGGTGTTGGTCAGCGCCCCTGTAATGAGCTCCACCCGCGGCGCCGCGTCTGAGCCGGTGTAAGCGGACAGCTGCCCTGCGCGGTCTTCGGGAATGGTGACCAGCACGCCGGCGGGGAAGCGCAGCACCGTGCCAATACCCGTGACATCCTGCGCACAAATTGCATCATGAACACTGTGTGAATACATAGACACATCCTCAGCGCAGACACACCGACGTCGTGACTGGTGACTAGCACGCCGACGGGGAAGCGCAGCACCGTGCCTATGCCCATGCCGTGCTGCGGACACGTGTAATCAACTCTGGTCTGACACAAGGATTATCCAGCACGTCATATCGAGGCGAGGGACTCGGGAGCCTTGCTGCTCAGACGCCGCCGGCGTCGCAGACGGCAGGCGACAGAGGCGTGTTTGGCAGCCGCCACTGTACAGGAGACAGAGTGGAACAGAATGAATCATGACGAGTCAGGCAGTGCAGAGCGGTGACACACCTGGTAGCCGGTGTGCGTGCCATGGGGCCTCGCTGGCAATGGAGATGCGTCCTCAGAAAACACAGAAAAAAATCTCATGCCAAAGAACCACCGGCGCACCTGGTAGCCGGTGTGCGTGCCAAAGTGGAACTCGAATTTGGTGACGGCAGGCTTCGGGCCGAGCGCCACCAGCGGGTCGAAGATCTCCGTGTTGATGGAGCGCGCCGGCGCGAGAATATCCAGGCCGCCCTGCGGGTGTACCACGAAAGTTTACCAACTCGAAAACAGCTTGTTGGCTCAATCGACTTCCTATCCTGTTGGCTCAGCCGAAGTTGTGGTGGGCACCTGCGCTGAAATGTCCAAGCCGCCCAGTGCAGCTTTCTGTCAAACAGGTAATTAGCACAGTTTAATTGATTGCCATCATTCCAGCTGATGGTACAGCTATCAGACAGGCGCCACCGTTTGCGATGACACTGCAGTGTGATGCCAAACGCGCCTCCAGAATGAGGGACTCCCCCGGCGGCTTGAATCCCTCGGCGCCGATCACATTCTCGGGCGACAGCGACGGGATGACCATGGAAGGGTACGGCGCCATGACGGCCAGCTTGTCGAAGCGGCCGGGAAAGTCCTGGACGATCGACCACGTGAGACCGCCTGCGCAGGTGGGGCAACGCAGTCTGAGGGGAGTATGTGGATGCAAGCAAGTGGTGCCCAGGACAGTGTTGGACGATTGACCACGTGCGACCGCCTGCGCGAGCGAAACAAAAGTTGCGAAGGATCTACATCATCTGCGTGGCAACGTACTTGTCGAGCGCTGGGAAAGTCCTGGACGATGCACCATTTCAGCTGAAGTGGTTCGTTGTGCGACACAGGTGCGTGCCTACCGCTGACGGCAGCAGACTGCTTTCAAATTTATGTACAGCGGGGTGTGCCAGACAACAAATACTAAGATGCCGGTCAAGTGGCACTGTGTTGGGCGGCGCCGGCGCACCTCCGAGGCTGTGGCCACTGATGCCGATCTGCTTCCCGTCGATGGACCCGATGTCAATGTTCGCCTTTTTGGCCGCCTCATTCAGCGCCGGCTTGCCGCCCTTTCCCTTGGTGAACAGCAGGTTTGCTATCTGCTGCGCGTCCGCGTGCACGACATCCTGAAAAGTACATGCAGGACAGATGATAGATTGGTGAAATCAATGTCAGATTAGCTTTCAGGGCATGAACAGCAGGTTTGCACTCTGGCGCGCGTCCGTATGCACGACATCCTGCACCAAAAACGACGTCAAGCAGGCAATCATGCTGGTGACTGCTGGCGGAGCAGCCCATTGTGAACAGCAGCTGCTGCAGGTCGGCTTCACGACATGCTGCACATAGCATCAATGGATGCAATGCAGGAGCGTGTCGAAATCGAGCACGGCAATATAGCGACTCCATGGACGCCTTCTGTGTGAACGAACCACATGTTGCAGCACCAAGAGGCTGCTGATTGCATTGGTATCCTCACCTGCGGCACCTCAAAGCTAGCGCGCCTACCGGACAGTGTTTATCACAATGGCCTGTTTGCATTCTTGTTGTGACTCAATATATGAAAGGCGTCAACACCTGGAGGGTCTCCCGATTTGCGCCCAGAGCTTTCAGCACCGGGTCCTCGGGGATGAACTGCGGCTGCACCGGCGCGACGACCCACATGCCATCGGCGGCGATGCGCTCCAGCACTGTCGCATAGTCCTGGAGTGACATGAACTGCAAGACTCAGGAAACAAGTCAGCATCATGCGCCACGGCGAAGGACGCCGCGCCGTGGCAAGTGCGAAAGCACAGCAGGGCGCAAATGTTGCGGGACAAGTCCCGGACATGCAGTCAGATTAACATCTTTGCTTGCATATGGCGGCGTGCTTGCACTGTGGCAGCGGGGTCTGGGCGGCGAGCACGATGCCGGGAGGCTCAGGCGCCGACAGCATGCTGGTGGCGCAAAGCAAACAGGGACGTGGACAGACACGCATTTCGATTCTTGGTGTCTTCGTTGAGGAGGGGTTGAAAGGGTGGTCAGTTTGCGGGTGTCAAAAGGCACCTGGAGGACAGGAGCTGCCATGAGGAAGCCATGCAGGCAGCGAACGGAAGGAGGAAGCACCTGGGGGACCTGCTCGAAGCCATGCATGAAAATCACGACTCCCTTGTAGCCTACGTTCTGCATTGGAACATGTAAATTCAACATCTAGGATGCATAAGGCCCCTGATGAAGGAGTGGGCGAGTCCGGGCGGGGTCTGCACATGGCTCGTCATTATGCGGCGCAGCCGACATCATGCGGGCGCAGCATGCAGACTCAACAGAGGACGACATCACGTTGCTCACCCCAGACGGCGGCAGGAAGTCGACCTTGAACGAAGTCTTCCCGTACTTTCTCGTGTCAGCTCTCTCGATGCTGCAGGTGGGCCTGCATCAGGGAACAAGCTACAAGCCCGTGCGCAAGAAACAAAGCAATTCGCATGACGCCACTGTCAGCGCGCATCGCAGCCCATACACTTGGAGCTCGCAAGGCTGGATCGCACCAGTCGGATGTCGTGCTGCTGGCGTCCTTCTGCACGCAGGAAGATGCAGTCTCCATCAGTGTGCAGGATCCACAGCGGCGCGCAGGCAGCTCATAGCAGCGGCCAAGGCGCCTCGATGCAGGGTGCCCGGACCCAAGGTGTTTCGTTGGTGGGTCCTTTGAGTTGAATTGAAAGGACACAGAGCGGCATGAATCAAAGATATGACTCACCGTGGCACTGCCCAGCACCACCGTGGTGACGAGCGTTTGACGCCGCGGCACATTGTGCGTTGCCAGCATGCGCTGCTGCTGCGGACGGGCTTGCGCAGCCCCCAGTCGCTTGCCCCGCAGCTGGGCGGTGCTGCTGGCCCAAGCCACGTGTTTGTGGGGCCGCTGCAGCGGCGCCTGTCCTGCACACGCCTGGCGCCAGGCTGGCTGGCTGAGCGGCGCATGCGCTGCAGCGCGTGCGGCCATGCTGAAGTGCAGGCCCGATGTATCGAGTTCGCAAGCCTGCGCTGTAAGTGAATGTGTCATCACAGGCCGCTCTGAGGAAATTTATTGACAGGGTGGCGGTCACGAGAAAAAAGTAAATCTTCACAGTACAAGCAGTCGATTGCTGGCTGCATTGTGCTTCGAGCCCCCAAGGAATGCGTAGTTCACTAAACACAGGCGATCTGGGGATTGAAGACGCCTCACTGAATTCCAAGCTCAGATCACTCAAATTCAGGTCACCCACTGCATCGCCGCTGGTTGTGCAGGAGCCTCTTGAGGCCGTGCAAGTGCAGTGAATGTCTGATCAGCACCTTCAGGTCAGAGATGAACAGCAGGCCGACGTGCAGTTGCCGACGTACGCTGCAATGGGCAATGTGTACGAAACTTGCCTTCAGGTACAAGCGCAGGCCTTCAGGTGGTGGCCGCCCTGGCGTGCTGCCTCACCCACCAGCCACTGACGCAGCTGCTGATCAGATGCTCAGTTTGTCGCTGCAATGGCAATCGCATCGAAGATCCGCAAAACACCATCGAAAGGGCACATCATTGATAACGCGATGTGCTGCCAAATTTGGTGCCAAATTTGCAGTGCACAAAATGCTGGGTGGCATGCAGTGAACAGTGATGCGATCCCACACCACACCACACATCTGGTTTATCACACAGCGTGGTGGGCTACATGCACTCGGCGGCAGAGCTGGCTGCCATCACTGCACAGCAGCAGCGCTCAAAAAGGCTGACACAGCTTCGCGCACTTGTCAGTCAACACACCCGAAACCAGAAGACCAGCAGCTTCTGTACACGCGTTTGAAGTGTTCACGGCAAACCACGACTGTTGTCGCCTCAACGGCGCCGCCTCGATGTGCAACTGGCGCATCTCGCCGCGCCAGTCGATTTGTAATTGCTGCTGGTCACACCTTGTTCCAACGAGTGGACCTCATGCCCCCTAAAGGACCGCGTCTGTTTGACTACGGCTGATCGTAACAAGCTCGAGAGGACCACTTATGCTCAATGAGCATGCTGCTGCCTGCCAGCACGCGCAGGGACGCGGCTCAGTGCGCCGCAGGCAATCCTCTCGCCGGCCGCAGGTGTCGGGCGCTCATGCGGGCAGTGCGCGGCGTCGCCCTCTCCGCCACGCATTGTGCAAACATAGCTTCCACGAAATCTGCCGTGGTGCATCCTCAGGCCGCCGGCGGTCGCCGCTGGAAGGGGTCATCTGTACAGCGACGCCGGCGCGGCACATCCTCAGGACGCCGGCCGGCCGGCGGCGGGCGGCACTCGTGCCGGTAGTGAGCAGCGGCGGCGTCTTCCGCCACACATTGTGCAAAGACAGAGCCCGCGAAGTCTTCCGCGGTCCATGTTCAGTCCGCCGGCCGGCGGCGGCGGGCACTCATGCCGGCGGTCTTCGGCGGCGAGGCAGCAAAGCCCACCGCAATGTCCTCGGCGATGCCCTCCACGTCCAGCTGCAGCAGATCCTCCAGGCCCAGATTATCCTACATGCAAAAGGTGGAAAGAGATTGAGAGTTGAACTGACATGAGGAAGTCGACCGCAATGCCCGCAGCGATGCCCTCCACGCGCAGCTGCATCAGCTCCTCCACGCGCAGCTGCATCAGCTCCTCCGGCCCCAAGTTCTCTTGCGGTTGCAACACTTGAAAACCTGCAAACATTCCGAAGACGACATGGAAAAAAATCTGCATTGAATCTTTTGACCAAGGATGTGACATTGTTCAAGTATTTGAGTGTCGCACCAGGCGCCGCGCCTCCTCGGCGGCTCCAGCGGCGCAAAACATGTCAGCATATCTGGACGGTTTTGTAATGACTGTGCAGTCTCACAGAAGGTATCTGCAATGCCGCACCAGGCGCTGCGCCTCAGCGGCGTCGCCAACGGCGCGCGCCGGCGGCGCGCGCCAGCGCCGTTAGGATACACAAAGCCTGAAAAAACTTCCACAGACGATGAGGTTTTTCCGCACCAGGCGCCGCGCTTCTGCTGCGTCTCCTGCTGCGCGCGCCAGCGCCGTCAGAATGCTGCGTAGCTGCAGCGCCGCGCCCGACGCCGCACCCGCCAGCGACTGCACGCCCACGGAAATACGCGCCAGCCCCGCCTCCACTGCATGTTGCACAAACTTGGAACAGTCAGAGATGACAATCTCACACTAAGAAAATTGAGTTTGTGGCTGCCCGGATGCCGCACCCGCCAGCGACTGCACGCCCGCGGACAGCCGCGCCCAGCTTCGCCTCCAGTGGCGCATCGCACGGAAACCGTTCGACTTCAAATTCCAAGTCCAAATCTCCAGTTTTGCAGCTGTCCGCTCGTGCACCCGCCAGCGACTGCACGCCCACGGCTCAAGCAGATGATCGAGCAAGGATACTTGCAGCCAGCTGGCAGCTCCAAAGCGAAGACAACGTCACCCACCACATGCTAATGAACATGCAGAGCATGACAACACATGTGTGCACTGCAGAGGCGGCGCAGCCTAGTTGATAGAGTGGCCCCAACGACGCGGAAAGAAACGAGATACCATGATAATGGCGTGACTTACTTGGCGCTTGCGCCGCGCCGGTGCGGGGAGCGTCGGCCGCCAGCTGCAGGCGCAGGTTATGCAGCACGCCTGTGAGCACCGCCGCCTCTGCGGCGACACTGCCATCTGGAGCACCTGCAAAAGAGGGTTCAAGCTAAGTCAATTTGCCACACTCCGATTCAAGTGTTGTGCAGCACGCCTGTGAGCACCGCCGCCTCCGCGGCGACGCTGCCGTCGGCAACACCTGCAACGACACAGGTTATACACACTACGATAACTCGCCACACGCACATTGAATCGACAAGTACTCGTGCCGCAATGAGAATGCCGTGGCGGCGACGCGCCGTGCCAGCCGCGGAACACTGCAGTTTTAGGGCTGCCGCATGATAGGCGTCGCTGCACAAAGGAGGAAATGGTGCACGCTGACGTCTGGCAGACAGATGGCATGCATCTACCAGAACGCGCGCTTGCGCAGTGTGCGCACCCGCACTACCCTGCCGCCCAGGGGCGGGCGTCGCCGCAGAAACGCCAGGCGTGCCAGCGGCGCCACTCGCGCCGCCCATTGCTTCGCCGCCGCTGCCCGCCGGCCCCGCGACACCGGCCGGACCCGGCCCGACCTTGGCGGCGCCGCTGGCGGCGGGAGGCGGGAAGGAGCTGTTGACGGCGTACTGCTGCAGCACCGCCTCCGCCACAGCGTCGGAGCTCTGCCCCTCCGCCTCCTGCAGCAGCCTCGTCTGTGTGCAGGCAGGGACTCAATGAAGAGTGGACGGCGACACTGAAAATTGGACGGCAACGTCTCGTGCGCAGTCTTCCGAATGACATGTAGCTGCAGCTGGAGGGCTGAGCTGCCAGGCCCAGCTGTATCTCCACATGCAATGGTCCTGATCAGACCACCCAGCACCGTCAACACCCACCTGCATCGCTGCGGCGGCAGACAATCCGCTGGCGCTGCTATTGCAGCCTCCGGTGGCAGCGCCCGCATGCTTGGCCAGCACCTCCGCCACGTCTTGCGTGAGCGCTTCGGAATGCGCTGGGGTCATTGCTGCAGCCACTGCCGCCGCCGGCATTGGTGAGGCTGGTGATGTCGGTGCTCCTGCCACCGTTGGTGATATCGCCGCTGCCGCCGCCGCCGCCGCCACGGCGCCGTCTTGCTGCGCCTGCATGTTGGCAAGCGGCCTTCGCTCGCTGTCGGCGGGCTGTGGCTGCGGCTGCGCTGCGGACTGCACGCCGCCACCGCCGCCGCCTTCACCGCCACCGCCTTCACCGTCGCCGCCTTCACCGCCGCCGTCCGGGCCGGTGTCTGCATGCATCTGCTCTGACATGTCCGAGGTGGGCCGCTCCGCACCTGTTCGCAGATCAGTAAATCATTGTCATACAGCACTCTTGTGCATGCCTTCTACACAGTTCCTGCGAGCATGCCGCACACATGCCCGCAGAAACCCGGCAGCCTGCCGCAACGGACCAATCAACACAGCAGCTCATGTAAAACATCCTAGCCACACCTCCGTTGGCGCGCTGCTGCTGTTGCTGTCCGCCCACACCGCCGTTAGCGCCGCCGCCATGTGCAGTTGCATCGCCGCCATTTGCGCCACCCCCGGGAACCTCCTCCTCAGAGTCCTCCTCCAGTTGCGCCAGGGCCAGGCGGGCCTGCGCCTCCGCAGCCGCCTGCCGCTCGGCCTCCGCCGCCGACAGTCGCATCGCTTCCTGCAGCACCGCCTGCTGCCGATTCTCCTCCCGCAGCCTAGCCCGCTCCTCCATCTCCTCCTGAAAACGCAGATGTGTGCAAGAAATCAATGCAGGATCCAACAGCTGCATCACTTCTGCCAGCGCGGCCTGCTGCTGCTTCCGCTCGCGCAGCCGCCGCCGCTTGTCCATCTGCGCCTGAACGCGCAGATGCACGCAAGGTATTGATGCAGAAGTCAACAGCTGCATCGCTTCCTGCAGCACAGACTGCTGCCGCTTCTGCTCGCGCAGCCGCAGCTGCTCCCCCATCTCCACCTGAAAGCGCAGAAAGCGCAGATGTACGGCAAACGTTTGATCGATAAGAGTCGCAAAGCTGTACAGCCTCCCACAAGCCGGCCGGCTCCTGCGTCAGCCGCGCGGCTCGGCCAAAACGCGCGCTCTCCTGTGCCTCCAGCCGCGCATTTGTCTGCGCACCTTGCATCCGCGGTAAGAGGCCCGAACCTGTCTCAGAGTATGAACAGAATTTAAAGACATTCCACACCTTCTGCGCCCTTTCCGCCGCTGCCCGCGCCGCTTTTCCCTCCGCCTCGGCCAGGCGCTGGTGCTCCCGCCGCGCCGCCTCGGCCTCGCGTCGCCGCAGCAGTTCCGCCTCCCTCCTCTCCTTCTCCTGCAGGCAGGTCATCCAGCTTGCATGGGCAAAATGCTGCACACTACACGAACAGCATGCGGGATCTCGGCGTTCCCGGTTTCGATTGACTTCAGCACGGGCTCCTGCTCCCGCCGCGCCGCCTCGGCCTCGCGGCGCCGTCTCCTTCTCCTCCAAGGGGGGTTGGTACAACAATACTCCAACAAAAGTTGTGCACTGGGCAGATTTGCGGGTGCGAGATGTCAATGCTCTTGCCCCCTAATCGATCTTGTGCCTCTGCCTCAGCCAGGCGCCCGCCGCTGCGCCTCGCCGCTCATGCAGGCGAGTTGATGGGTTCATCACTGGTCCCCGATGATAGTGACCCTCACCGAGACGCCTCGGGCAAACAAGAGGCGGGCTTTTCGCGTTGCTTTAAGGAAGCTGCACTTCTCCTGATTGTGCTGGCATTTATCATGCCTCGTCCTTCTGTAATCCGTAGTTTTGCCACGCAAGATTTGACGCCTGCTGCTCCCGCCCCCGCGGCCAGGGGACAGAGAATGGGAATCACGGGGCGATTTCACTATCGTAGCCATCAGCAAGGTTGGATCGTTGGTAAGTCCCCCAGAAGCCACGGAGCTGAATCGCATCATCCCATGCACGGCACTGTGCAGAAAGGAGAGGGACTCTTGATGTACACGTGACCTGCACGTGCATGAGGATGGCAGTTGATGAGAGTAGATTTGGGCATTTGATTGCTCACCTTGCGCTCCAGCTTTTCTTTCTGCAGCCGCGCCTTCTCCCGCAGCTTCTCCGCCTCCCTCCGCTTGGCCTCCTCCTTCCGCTGCTTCTCCGCCTCCCGCTGCCGCTTCTCTGCCTCCAGGATCGCCGCGCGCTCCGCGTCTTTCTGCACATGCGCAAAAAGAAACCACGCTGACGCTGCTTCGGACACTCTTGTTGCGCCTACCAGGTTTGGGTACTAAATGCTCCTCCTTCCGCTGCTTCTCGCCTTCCTCTGCCGCTTCTCCGCCTCGAGGTTGGCCGCGCGCTCGCTGCACGCACAGCATGATGACACCACGACTCCCCGCAGGGCGGTGACTTCTGATCCTTGGGGGTGCGATTTTGGATCTCCTCCTTTCCTGCTTGTCCGCCTCCCGTTGTCGCTGTTCTGCCCTGAGCCGCGCAGCGTGTTCTGCTTCCCGCCGCGAAGCACAGGAGAGAACAGTGACAGATGTGGAGCTCCTGACGAGGTCTTCTTGGCTGTTGCTCGACCTCCTGGCGATGCTTCTCCGCCTCCAGCATCGCCGCGCTCTCCGCAGCCCACTGCGCGCCACATAGGAGACGAATCTTGTCGAGGCCGTCGAGGCACAGAGGCGATCAATGCCACCGATGCACCTTCAAGCATCGGCAGCGGCTGGTGACAACGAGACTGTGCCCTTTGTCTGCCTCATCGGCGGCACACATGCCACTTGCCGCGCCGCACCACCGCTGAGCTGCTATCCATTCTGTGGTCATGCGCCATGCGGCGTGACGGGAAGCAATGTTGTTTCAGTTTGTGCCCACGCTTGCGCTTCTCCTCGGCGCGATGTGGCGCATCCTCCCGCCGTGCCGCTTCCTTTCCTTCCTGCTTCCTCCTGTGCTCACCCGTTCTCTTGGACCGATTAATACCTCACATGAATTTGTGATGACGCAGCTTGCGCTTCTCCCCGGCGCGGCGCGCCGCCTCCTCTTCCACGCCGCTTCCTGCTCTTCCTGCTTGCCTCCTTCTAGTTTCTTGGGTTTGAACGGAGAGGAGCTCGTGATGAGTTCGAGGTGCTGCCACACCTTGCGCCTTTCCTCGTTGCGGCGTGCCTGCTCCTCCTGCCTCGCCGCTTCCTTTTCTTCCTGCTTCCGCCGCTTCTCCTCCTCCCGCTCCTCCAATTTGCGGCGCTTGGCGTCCGCTGCGCTCTCGCCGCTGCAGAGTTCCCAACCATGAGTTCCCTTTGCTCATGCTGGTTGTTTTGCTTTCATTTCTTTCGCTTCTATCGTTCCTGTTTCCGGTCCCATGCTGCTGACTGACATGATGACGCTCTCACAAATATCTCCTCGTGCCGGAGCCTGTGAAAACGCAGCGCGGAAACCGATCCGAACACGAGTGCATGGCACCAAAGCTGCATCATGGTAGCCCAAGTCGCATCCCTCCTCTGACAAGTAGCATTGGGCGGCAGTGGCTGGCGCACCCGCTTTTGCGCTTCTTGAATTCCTCCGCGCGGCGGCGCGCCTCGGCCGCCTCCTGCTCCCGCTGCTCCTCCAGCTCCCCCTGTGACGAAGGCATCGAGATTTCGAGACACGTTTATGATTCTGGGTTTCGGTGTTGCCTTTTGAATCTGTGTGACATGTGCCTCGGCCGCCTCCAGCTCCCCCTGCAACAATGTGCGTCGATTTGTGGCTCTATGGAAACTCTCAGGGATTCAACTGCACGCCTCGGCCGCCTCATGCTCGCACTGCTCCTCCAGCTCCCCCTGCAACGATGTGCGTCGATTTGTGGATGTAGAGGACTCCAAGGGGTTATGCGAGTCTCAGGGTTTATGGAAGTCTCAAGGGCAACTGAACGCCTCGGCCGCCTCCCGCTGGCGCTGCTCTCCGGCTCCCCTCGGCAGGACGGTGCGCTTGTTTTACATACAGCTTCTTGACGGAGTTTTCTGTGCGTGAATGGTGTGATGCATGAATCCAGGCCGCTGCTGCCGCTCTGCCACACAGCTGCAAACGCTGCATCACCGTTGATGACAAGCTTGATTCTCCAGAGGCAGCTGTTGCATATGTGCCACAGTCAGAGTGCATCTGTCTGCAACTTTCATCCGGCAGGTTGCGCGCCCGGCGGGCGTCCGACCCCGCTAACTCCGTTACCCCCTGCCTGCACATGCAGTATGGTGTCTGCACAAGGCACGTGTGTCACAGCTTGGCAGGAGCAGGTACGAAAGTGTGTCTCAGCTTGGCACGAAAGAGTGTCACAGCTTGGCAGGAAGCAGGTACGAAAGTGTGTCACAGCTTGGCAGGAGCAGGTACGAAAATACAGAACACAGCCAGCCAGGGGTGCATGGTGCTAGCTCTCAGCAGAGGGTTGTCTCGAGCCGCCCTCGGCATGCAACATCGCCTCAACCCTACCCTACCATGGCCCATTGCTGTCGCATGAGCGATCAGTTCTCGTTCGGAGCTTCTGGCTGCCGTACGTCAGGTTTGACAGACAGCCGAATCGACGTACGAAATTTCTGTACGAGAATATCCTGACCAAAATGTACGGCAGAGCCAAAAGGTATTGCAGAGCCAAAAAGTACGGCAGTCGTAACCCAACGCATGCGTGCGAGGTTTGCAGGATCGAAAGGCCAAGTCAGACGAGGCTTCGGCTGATAGCAACCAGTACAGAGGGTTGCAAGGTCACCAACGTTGGTTGGTCTGATTGGTGGGTGACACAAGCTGCTCCAGCAGGGTCCTTCCACTAGCTCCCACTTCCCACGGGAGGTTTCAGCGGGCGCAGTGGGGCAGACGACCGCCCCCTAACTGGGGCCCTTGTGACCCTGTTACTTGCTACCTCAACTGCGCTCTCAACTCCAGTGCGCCAAATGGAGGACCCGACAGGCCTTCCGCCTCACTGGGCACGCCCCGCCCCGATGCCCGCCCCGCGCTCACACCCAGGTTGCAGGATCTCGGTGCGAATGAGCATGAAGGATCCGAACGCCTCTGACGCAGTTCATACATCGAAGTACTCACCTCATCCTTCTCCTGCGGCGCTGCGCAGCCGGCCTCCGCCATCTTTTCGTCGGCGTTCATGTGGCAGAACCAGTCGGCGTCGAATTTGTCGCAGGAAGCGGACTCGCCCGGCGGCAGGCGGCGCCACTTGAGGCAGCTGCTGTCGCAGCACTGCACCCAGGCCGTGTTGACCCACGAGGCCTCGCCGCCTGCAGGTTGAGGAGCACCAGTTGCGTGCCAGCCCTGGATCAAGACAAAAGGTGGTGGGGGGGTCTATCCTCCTGCGAAAGCACCACCCCAGGCCGAGGTCGCAGCGGCGGACATGCGAGCGTAAAGCCCTATTGACAAGACAACCCATCGGTAAATGACATGCGTAACGTTGTTGATAAATCTTTTGGGCGCACCTTGGCTCGCCACCGAACGTGACCCCCTCATGTTCCGCCGGCACATCGCATGGGAAAGCGTCTCCTTACAAAGCCTGATGCTTATTGCATCTGCTGGTACGCACCTCAGCTGCCGCCGCCAAACATGGCGCGCTCGTGCTCCAACAGCATCGCGTACAGCAAAGCAAGGAAAAGTACTCAGACACGACGACATGATTGTGTATGTCCCGATCTCTTCGGAGAATTTTCTGAGGCGCGCCTCGGCTGCCGCCGCCAAACATGGCGCGCTCGTGTTCCGCCGGCACCTCCACTCGCGCCACCCAGAAATCCTGGAGCTTGGCCCTGACCTGGACCTGCAGCTTCCTGCAAGCGCAACCATGAAGTCTCAGCTTCTTCTTCAGGTTTCTCCTTCTTCATATTTCTCCATGTCCCGCCACCCAGAAGTGTTGGAGCTTGGCCCTGACGTGGACCTGGAGCTTCCTGCGGCGCAGATTTGAATTTTTGCTCGTTCTTTCATATTTATCCATTGCACCATTCCCATGTCCAGCCACCCAGAAGTATTGGAGCTGGTCCTTGATCTTGAACTGGACCATCCTGCAAGCGCAAATCCACAACTTGTGCGCTGCTCTTTCACATCCTCCAGAACACTTTCCTGCAATTGCGCCACCCGAGCCTCCTCCGGAGCTTGTCCAGGATCTTCCCTGCAGGCGCGGACGCCACGGACCTCAGCGCATTTGTCGTGTTTGTAACCCCCTGGGAGGCGTGGCCACGATGGGCACAGCAGGCTCCAGGGCGCCGGCACAAACGCCATGGACAGAGAGCCACGTCCTGCGCTTTCAGTCCCTCTCCGTTCTCCTGTCGTTTTGTCCCCACCTGCAGGCGCCATCGGGATCGTCACAATTCTGTGTGTCGTGAGTCATCCTTCAGTCCTTTGTTTGTGTTGCTTCTGGTCTCTCAACCCTTCCCTTTGCCCTGCAAAAACCTGAATCGCTGTCAGGGTCACCCAACTCCTGCTTGCATCGGCCGGGTTCGTTATTTCAGATCCGTTCTGTCCTTTCCTACGTCGATGTGAATCCTTTTCCGTTCAGGCCCACCTGAAAGCGCCGTCGGGGTCATCGAAGTCCTGTTTGTTGTGCGTCGGCCGGATCCAGTCCGCGTCCACGACCGCGACCGCTTTGCGCTCGTCCGCACTGCCGTCCGGCCGCAGGTTGGCGCGCGTGCCTGCGCCAGTCGTTCAAATGTTTTGCTGGCAGGCGCAATGTTCAATTTGATGTCCACGACCGAGACTGCCTTGCTCTCGTCTGCGATGCCGTCCAGCCGCCTGCGCCAGATAACATGACACGAAGTGAAGTACTTCTGCATAGAATCAATCAGCAGGATAACGCTGTCGTCCCTCGGAAAAGCGGCCCAAGACATCGGTGCTGCGCTGAACTGACGCTGTGCGAACCAGGAACCTGCAGCCCCTGTCGCGCCCGTGAGGCGAACTCGCAGTCAACCTTGCTGTCAGAACAACAAACGCAGCTCCAGGCTCCAGCCGGCGTAGAAAGGATGGCAACATCAATAGCATTGATGCCTGCCGTGTGCTGGCAGCAGGGGCTAGCTTTTCAGAGCGCCCAGTAGGCCGCCGTCGCACTGCAGTGCGAGGGAGTGCGGCTGTTTCGCTCCTGACCGGCAACGGGTCGGGAGAAACGAGAGAAGGCAAACGAGGGAAAGGAGAAAGAGAAGAAGAGAGAGCGGCACACCAAAGCGCAGGAAGGGGGGCGATGAGGCGGCCACGCCAGTAGAGCAGCGCCACATGGGTGTGCTCCAGCCAGGCAGCAGGGTGTGGGGTTTAGAAAAAGGCAGTGGGCCGATGGCTTACTAAAGCGCAGGAAGGGGGCGATGAGGCGGCCGTGCCAGTACAGCAGCGCCGAAACCCAGCGAATGTGGTACTGTGGTAGCAGCTGACCAACAGCGGGCGAAGAGGGAAAGAAAGCAACTAAAGGACAGGAGCACAGCGTACCAAAGCGCAGGAAGGGGACGATGAGACGGCCGCGCCAGTAGAGCAGCGCCGAGAATGTGTGCTCCAGTCCGGGGTCGTCGAAGAATCCGACCTCGATGTTCACCTGGCGGCACAAGATGCGACAGCGGTTCAGCAGGGCGAACTTTGTTATTGCAGTCAATTCAATTGCCTCAGTGGTCGGCGCCTGTTGTTCGTGTGCCAAAATGGGCGCGTGGGCGACGTTCTCGCCGCAGACTGCATGAAACGCTGTGCTGATGTGTTGGTTTTGCTTGTGTTTGGACCCGATGCCGGAGAGATTCATATGTGGGCGGCCCACTGAGTGAAAGTTCAGCAGCTGCGGGGCGAAGCAATGTGTTGCCAGCATCATCTGGTCCCCGGCAGCTGGCGCCCCGCGAGACTGAGCCCAGAAAATCGAGGGAGGTGTCACATTGGAGACGGCTCGGACGGGCACAGCATGTTCGTTTGGCACAGGCACTTCGCATCCAGCACAGACAAGCGATGGCGGCGGTGGTGGACGGCGTGGGACCGCCACAGGCACACAGGCCACTGGGTGGGCACCGCCTGGGCTCTGCAGCCCTGGATAAACCCTGCATGACGCACCGCTGATGGGCCTTCGTAGTCGGACGGCATCGCCGGGTGGTACTTGTAGGTGATCTTCTCGTGCAGCTCCGCGGTGACGCGCTTGGTGCGCACCTGCAGGGTAAGGTATGAAATAGATATTGGCCATCAGAAGCTAATTTGCCGGGTGGTACATGTAGGTGATCTTCTCGTGCAGCTCCGCCGTGACACGCTTGGTGCGCACCTGCACAGTAATCAAACACCTCCTTGCTCAGACCATAGACATGTGTTGAGGGTGCTTTGATGTACATGCTGGTCATGTTCTGTTCTCCTGCAGCTGCGCCGTGATGCGCCTGGTGCGCACCTGCGCAACATGAGCTGTGGGGTTGTGCATGTGTTGAGAATGTGTTTCAGGGTTTTCTACTTGTAGACGATCTTTTCGTGCGGCTCCGCCATGGTGCGCGCTTGGTGTGCACCTGCACGTTCGAGACAAAGCAACTGTTGAAGGGAAAGCCATGGCGGGAACATGACAGCACCTGTCTGTTGAGCACAGCACCAGTGAGCAGTGACGAGTGTATGCTGCAGCTGCCACGCTGCCCCTGCGTGGCGGGCTGGAGGCTCGAAAAAGCCTCAAGAATAAAACAGAAAGACCTTCCACAATGTCCAGAGCTGGCGCAGTGCGGGAATGGCGGAAAGCCACAGCGCGGGGGCGTCCCGACAAAGGTGTCTCCCCGGGTAACGCAGGGGAGTAATGCAGATGGCTGTGAGCCTGACAGGCGGCAACGCAGGACGCACTGCGTGTGCGGTGGGTTTTGGGTTTCTATAACTGTGTTTTCTGATCCGAAGTCTTTGCTTTTCCGCGCGCACCCAAAGGGTGGCGCCAAGATCTGCATCTTCTGGGTGCAGGCACAGCACCAAAGGCGCACCAAAGGCGCATGGGGCTTCCATATCAGTTTTGTGTGTGCTGACCGCAAGCCAGCGATGAGGATCTGCGTCCTGGGGCTCCGGTACAGCAGGGAGGTGTATGTCCATATTCAGGTGTTCTCTTCAGGTGTTCCCTACAAGTTTTTCTTGTTGCCTTTTCTTGTTGCGCACCCGCACGCCAGCGACAAAGATCTGCATCTTGGGGTTCCGGTACAGAAGGGACGTGTACTTGCGCAGTGACGTCATGACGTCCCGAGGTGCCATGCTGGCCGACCCCGGCACCTGCGGCGCTGTTGGAATGGCCCACCGGCGGCGGCCGTCAGCACACTGAACCGGAGAAGAGGCTAAAGAGAAGAAGAAACAGGAGGGGTACACAGCGAGCGGGCCATGCCGTGCAGCTTGCAGCTGGGCAGCGCTGTGTGACATGATTCTGAGACAGCATGAGGCAGGGGACTAGCACGCAGATGCAGGGTTGCGGCTGCTGTTGCGCACAGTTCGCAGCATCAGCAGCGCGCGACCTCACTGCACATCTTTCATACCGCCAAAAACAGCAGCGTAATTTCCATTCAGGGGCGTAGTGCCAATAGGGGGCAGCAGTGACGCACCCGCATCGTCGTCATTCTCGTGCAGCAAAATGTCAGTCCCATCGGACTGCCAGTCCAGCTCATACCTGCAGCACACAGGCAGGGTTTCGAGGCAGGGGTTCAAGGCAGGGTTTTAAGGCAGGGATTGAGGGCAGGGTTTCGAGGCAGGGGTCAAGGTAAATTCGGTTGCGCGGCGCATGCCGGGAGAATTGCGGGGGCTGGCTGCTCGCAAACCCTGCACAGGCTGCGGCGCCGCGGGTTGCAGACATGCTTGCAAGCGCAAGCGTCGTCAACAGCGCCAAAAGTCTCGTCCAAATTAGATATTCACGCAAGCATCTCTTTGACAAGAGCCAGGGCCGGGAGCAGACTCGGGCCCAACGAAGCATGTCACCCTATCAAGTAAGCAGTTGAGATTCGTTGACGAATTAAGATCATCATGAAAATGGACAAGCTCAGGTTTCTACGCACCGCCCGGTGTCGAACTGCCGCAGGCCACTGATCATGATGATGGTGCCCGTCTGCAGGACAAGGGAATCTAGATCAAGTTGCTGAAACGAATCCAAACGAATGTGATGTTCACAACTGCGTCTGAACTGGGCATTTGGGCTCGATGTTGGCGCTGCCGCCGCACAGCAAACTTTTATGGGGGAAGTTCCCGCAAAGTTCCTTCAAAGTTCCTTCATATGTAACTCCGAGCATGGGTCGGCACGAAACCTGCGCAGTTTCTCTCGGTGGGGCGTTTCATCGAGAACGAAAACAGGAATGTAAACTAAATTTGTCATGAAACCCAAACTCCAAAGCCGCGCACCTGGGGAATGAGGTCCAGCTGCTGGAGGCACTGCTCCTGGTCCTTGTAGGGGCTGACTACATGCACAATTCAGTTAAGAAGTCAGATCTCAGATAATCAATTGAAGGATCCTCCTATTGAGTTACAAAGAAATGCAAAGCACGACAGTTCAAAGGTGTTGACAAATCCTGCGCCTTGGAACACCTCCTGACTTCACAGCAGCCCTGACAAATGTCGTACTGCCGCAGGGTGCAGATCGCAATGGGGGGACACACGGCAAAGGGCACACATGCATGTGCGCCGCGCAAGCCGCAAACATCGCACATGAGCCGCAATATGTTACTCATTAGTAGGCAGAATCCCAGCCCACGGGAGGCGCGGGAGACAACAGACAGGAAAACGAGGGCAGGCCACAGCAGCAATCCGAAGCAGATGGAAAAGGCACTCACAGGTGGTGATGGCCTCGAGGCTCTGCTGCGTGTGCGCCGCCGAGTCGTCCAGCGGATGGCCTTCCAGGTCCCAGGATACCTGTGGGCAGAGCATATCGCAAGGCAGTCAGTGAGGGCATGAGAGCTCAGCATGATGTCTGTGCAGACGGCGTTGGCTCGCCGGCCCTGCAGACATCAAGCCTGGAGCCGAGGCAAGTTGCCGGGAGATGAAATGGAGCAAGCAAGGCGGCGGCACTTTGTGAGATTGCGATTGGGGCCCGAGCTTGGGGCGCGGACTGTGCGAAATGCTGCAGCGCACAGAAGCGACACCGTATGCACCACAAACTGCGGTGCTGCGTCACTGACACGGAGAAAGGGGAAAGACATGCACCAGGGGCACGCGGATGTCGGGGGACCCCGTAGCCTCCAGAAAGGTCCGGCTCAGCAGCCCAATCGTCTGCGTCTTGCGCGTCTTGGTGAACACGATCATGTCTTTGCCGAGCCTCTGCAAGCAGGTGGGCAGCACACCTCAGCCGAATGGCCTGCACTTTTCCAGAACATGCGCAAGTCTGCCACATGCTGCCCGTTCCTGATTCGCTCCAGCCCACAATCCTCTGCCGCTTGGAAGCACACAGCAATGGCTGGGTGAGTCCTGACTGCTGTGGTAGATAGACTGAGCATGTGACTTCTGAGAGGAAGAGGACAAGTCTGCACCGGCGCTGTGCCGAGCAACGCCAGGTGAAACTGCAGACGGATTATAACAGCCCAGAGGATGTGGATGGGTGGAATCGTGTCTCTTTGTTCAACTGTGGATGAGCTCACCATGGACGATGATTTGAATCCGTTTCCGGCCCAGCCGATGGGCCTGCCATTGCTGCTCTCCTTGAACGTGTGGCCGAAGCCAAACGCCAGCTCCAGCTCCTTTGCGTTCATGCCGCAGCCTGTGTCCATGAGGATCAGCAGCGGCCCCGCTGCGGACAAGAGCGGGCGGCGCATGTCAGCGCCGCAATTGGTCTGCTGGTGTCAGCAGCATGGTGCGAGCAGAGGCAAGCAGGCGACACTCGGTACAGCAGTATAGATTCGCTGGGCGGCTGCTGATGCAACAAGCCCAGTGCATGCTGCAGGGCCAACCTTCGGTGAAGCCCATGTCCCTGATCTCGATGGAGCATTGTTGAGCGCCCGCGTCGCAGCTGTTGTCAATCTGCATGCACCAGTGCTCGCGTCCCGTGAGCATGCACAAGAATGAGCAATGAAAGTGAACAAGCCTCAGCCTTACAAACGGCGCAGCATGCTGGCGAAGCTTGTGTAGGCAGACACGCACCAGCTCTGCGATTGCAGAGAAGGGTTTGACGTGGCTGGTGGCGTTGGACTTGAGGTAGTTCCTGTTTGTGGTTATGATCTTCACTTCGTTATAGGGTCCGTTGATGGCGGGCCCCTGCGCCTCGTTGCCGCGGCTCTGCCGCCCCATCGCATTGGAGCCGCTGGCGGCCGACGCCGGCATAGCGGCGGTCTGACGAGTATATTGTGGCTTGCGGCTCCAAGAATGTCGTGTTTTGGAGCCGCTGGCGGCCAAACGACGGAGAGCACGGCCTCAACCAGCGCTGCCGCGCCGCACGCTGCGCAGTGCTGCAGCGGGAGCAGTCACAAACGCAGCTGCTGACAGGCACCGCCGAATCGTTCTTGCGAGGTTGAAGCTTTATTTGTGAGCACTTGCTTGTGAGCACTTGTTTGTGCTGAGACTGCTGCAGTGGGAATGGGGTTGGCAACTGGGCACAGTCAGTCCGGGAAATGACCGACACCCCTCCGTAACACTGCAAAAGCGGCTTGCGGTCCAATCGGAGCGTTGCAAGATTTATTCTTCAACTGTGCAAACGGCTTTCTGGGGGGCGTGCAGGCGTGCAAGGCCGCTTGGAACATTGATCTAAGGCCAGACTCCGAAATAATTGCAAAATGGCTTTTCAGCCAGTAGAGCGTTGACACTTGCAGTTCGCACCTTCTCAATTTGTCAACTGTGTCGCGGTACGCAGTGGACCAGCTGAGTTCCTGTCAAAAGCCTTCGCGACTTCAAAACTAGATTGGCGCGAGCTCGCGAGACATCTGCCCTCTGTCACTTCACTGCTGAACCGTTTTGGGACCGCCGAATGTGATTTGACATGGCTGGCGTTGAGCCACCGTCGCCTGCGCGCTACCTGCTGGGCTCGCTCGTCATGCTGCTTGGTGTGGTGTGCGCCCCATTCTCACTGGGATGCAGACCTATTGGCATGTGTCCAATCAGGAGGGGCTTGCGTGCACTGGTTGCTAACATGCTGCAGCATGCGCAGCTCAGCGCAACCGAAGCCTGGCATGATGCCGATTGCCCTGCGATGCAGATCGTGCCGCTCGCATGGATGATGGTGCTGCGGAAACGGGCTCCTGCTGGCTTCAAGTCACAGCGGACGGCGTAGCGGTGCTCTTACAGGATGCAAGCCTGAATGCGCACATGAAGCACACAGGTTGCACCGAAGCACTGAAGTTGACCAGACGCCGCACTCCCTGGCGCGGCCCTGTTTCAATGGAGCGACGAACTGTGTGCAGTGTCTGGAGCTGATCAAAACGTGGATTCGTTGAGCCATGACACATGAGACTACTGTGGGCGTCTGGCATCTGCTTGCGTTGCAACATCGTGTTCACAATCCAGTGAAGCAATGCGACACAAGTCAATGCACAGTCTGGCGCCTTCAAAACAATTGCAAGCCACAGCTTGACAGAAACCAGAATGCTAATTTCTGTGCTCCGTTGTACAGAGGAACGACTACTATCCCAAGATCCAGAAGCCCCCAGCTAGCCCCCTTGACCCTCATGCCGCCTTGCCAGACTTGCCGAGCTGCTGCAGGAACCCAGCCTGTTCCTGCTCAGTCATGGCGGTGTCCGACGCATCCGGGATGCCCTCGGCCGCCTGCATGTCACAGACACGCCTGCCGATCATCTGCCTGCAGCAGGGTTACGCTGCAGGCAGATGATCTTCTCCACTGTCAGTGGAAAGGCACGCGCCGCACATGCACATGCTGCATCTCGCTTCCGCCCAGGGCACCGCCCTCCTCAGCGTTCTTGGCAATCCGTAACCGCCCGCCCGTCACTGCCAAGTCCTCGACTGGCATTGCCCACAGCAGCGTGCCACAGGGCGTCACGTCCAAAGGCAGCAGGCCAATGCGGGGTTCGACACATCACTCGACACATGATGGCACCTGCTGCAGCGCGTGCCCGAGCGCGTCCATCTGCTGCTTGACGAAGTCCGCGCGCTGCTCCTGCGTCATGCTCTCCATCTTCTCCGCCATCACCCCTTGCTGCGCATTTTGACAGCAGCATCCTCAGGACAGCTCCAGCAGACGAACTTTTCTGTGAAAATTCCTGCCAGTTTCGTGCTGCTCCTGCGTCATGCTCGCCATCGTCGCCCCCCTCACGCCGTGCTGCGCATCGTAAAAGCATGATGTTCAGTTCAGAAGCAGCATGCTCAGGACAAGTCCAGCAGTCGACAGCGCTGAAATTTCCTGTCAGATTTGCGCGCTGCTCCTGCGTCATGCTCGCCATCATCTCTTGCTGCGCATTTCACTAGCAGCATACTCAGCACAGATGCACTGCAGCACTGAAGATTCCTGCGAAATTAAGCGCTGATCCTGCGTCATGCTCGCTATCTTCTCCGCCATCACGCATTGCTGCGCCTGGCCAAAGGCGGCGCGCTTAGGACAGGTCCAGCAGTCTACAGCACTGAGCACTGTGTCGATTCTCGGCTTCGAACCAAGGGGCGGCAACAGATGACACATGCAGGAACAGTCTGCACTGTGCGCGAGCCACGACTGCTGGCCGCTAGCATGCCATGCCCGTTGGCGCAGATTTGTAGATGCAGGCAAGCCAAGCAGCGCATTCAGCACAGCCCACCTGCTCCTGCATCTGCACCATGACCAGCTGCTGCTGCTGCATGAAGTGCTGCCGCTTGTCGGGCGGCAGGCCCGCCATGCGCGACTTGAACTCCTCCTGTTGCGCTGCCAGCTGCCCCATCATCGCCTGCTTCTGCGTGTATGCATCCGCCGGCAGCACCGCCTCGTCCACTGCCGCCTCCTCCCTGCAAATAATGATTAGGTCCATATATATCGAGCTTTTGACTGCAGCTGCCCCATCATCGCCTCGGCAGCACCGCCTCGTCCAGTGCCGCTTCCTCCCTGCAGGGCACGCCAGGACCACTCTTGAAACGTGTCTTTTATTCGGATTGCTTTGAGCTTTGGCCTAGAAGCTGCGCCACCATGCCCTTCTTCTGCGTGGCAGCGTCCACCAACCTGACGGCCTCGGCCACCGCCGCCTCCTCCCTGCAGCAAATGATACGATCAGTCAACAGACAAGCTTTTGAAATGGTGCCAGACTCCTGCTCCTGCTGCGCCGCCAGCTGCCCCATCATCCCCTGCTGCTGCGTGTACGCGTCCGCCGGCATGACCGCCTCATCCACCGCCGCTTGTTCCCTGCACAGACAGTCAAGGCGCATTTGGAAGAATGGTTTCGATACATGCGAATGTGAGGTAATGTTATCGGCTGCGCGATAACGGCCAGCTTCTACGTGTACGCGTCTGCTGGCATGCCCGCATCGTCCACCGTCTCCTCCTCCCTGTTGACAAGGCAAGGTGCAAAAGCCCTCAAGCCTTGCGCAGCCGCCACTGCTGGCCCAGCGACCCTGCTCGGTGACCTCATCGCAGATGCATCAAATTTGCTGACAGCAGACCACGACTGGCAGCAAACTGCCTGGCTGGTCAGCTGCCTTAGTGTACATGGGACTGGTACCTTGTGTTTGGCGGAGCTCACCGCATGACAAAATCGTAGAAGGCGGCCATGAAATCCGCATCCCGCGGTGCTCCGTGTTGATGCGCCCCAGGCAGTGCAGGCCCCAGTCGCCATCGATGCCCTGCCGCCGGAACAGCTCCTTCTGCAGCTCCGAGATCGCCTCCTCTACATCCTGAAGACAGAATCCTGATTTTCTGGGACGGGGCTTATTGACAGGGCGCCACATGGGGCATCGATGAGGGGGTACCAAGAGGTGCAGCAGCCCATGCGCGTGATGCAGGGTGGTGGTCTGCTATGCGAAGTGGTGAAGGAACCTACGACAGGCCTTCGAGCTCGTGCCGCGCTCTGCGGGAGCGCCACGGCTGGCGTGTAAAGCTCAGCAGCATGGTGCCGCACCTGTTTCGCATTATGGGCTGCCTTGAGCCGCTGCTTCACCTCTGCGAGTGCAAGGCAATCCCTAAAGCGAGTCATTCAAAAGTGTTGCAGCATCAGTGAGTGCAGCGGCGGCGTCGCCAGCATCGCACCTGGGTCGCTGAACTGCTGAATGCCGGTGTCAAAAAAGCGCAGCAGCTGGCCCTGTGATGGCAGACGGATGACGGCAGTGGTGATATCAGTTGCCATGGCACATCCGAATGATTCAGCATTCAACAGACACAGGCTGCAGCCGCGCCTTTGTAAGCATGCCAGCAGATTGCAGCGGCGTGTCAGCGGCCGCTGCTGACGCTGGCGCCGCAGGTGCAGCCGCATTGTGTGATGCGTCAGGCAATGCGGCTTCCTGGTTCGTTCCGAGAACGTATGAGACGCTGTCGCTGAGCCACTGCATCTTCGCGCGAGGCGGTGGGAGCTGGAAAAGCCCGAGTGGGACCAGATCACTCGTCACTCGAAAAATCTGCGTGCCAGCCCCGAGCGCCCCCCGCAGGCCAGTGAGTCTAAAATGGGCCGATGAACCAGAAAGTGTATGTCATGCTGCAGAGACGACTGCGGAACGTTGCACCTGCCTGCATCAGCTCATCAGGGTTTTGCACTTCGAGTGCGGATTTCGCAGCTGACAGCCCCAGCAGTCGCGCCGATTTCCGGTGCAGCGACATGTTGATGTGCAAGACTAGCTGCAGGCGCGAATGAGCCTCAGAGACTCACGCCGAGCAGCGACCAAGCTGAGGCCGTGGCCGCGCGGTTTAGGGCAAGGCGCAGGGCTTGCATGCAGGTGCCGCAAGAGCGGCGATGAAGCCGCCACTGACGCTCTGCATTACGATGCATGTCAACCAAACGACCATCCGCCTGATTGAAGGCTTCAACCCTCACATTTTGTATCTTGTATCTTGTATTACGCAGATTACCTGCTGGAACGGCGCGTAAGTGGGGTTATCGCCTGCCGTCGTTGCATCTGCTGACTGGCTAGACGTCAAGAATACATGAAGTGCATGATGTCGTCTCAGGTCATAGAGATGATACTTCTAGCTAATTTTGATTGATGGCCTGGTCGGTGGCATTGGTGTCAGGTCGTGCATGTCGTGCGCAGGATTCATCATGCATGGAATTTTCTTACAATCAACAAATCCAGACGCATGGAGCAAGCGGGCATATCGAAATGACAAACGAACAGGTGTACAGAGAAACTAAAACTACAATTGCGGTTCAACCAAGTCAATTGTGGGTGCCCCGCCCGACAGGCGGCTCCCGCCGGTGGAAGCGCTCATCAACTACATCTACGCGATCTCGCTGATGCTCGCTTACACACAGGGACACGCTCGAATGGGCCACATGGCCGCATCGCAAATGTGAACCGACATGCTGGACACAATTTGTTGGCAGGATGCACATGCGCATGGGCGAGCACATCCCCATTCCGGACATGCGCACCCATGTGCATGTCCACCCTGCCCCTCTCGCATGAGAGGTTTAAGCAACGGACCAGGAAGCTGCTTGAATCAGCTGATTGTGTTGTACATTGACCCTCAGAACCACACAGCCCCGTTTGGCTCCGCTGCCAATATAATGTGGCGGCAGCGGCATTGCAATTGTGACGATACTTCAGCAGACGTCCCTATTGATATCTTAATCATAGAATACTATCGTCCAGAAAGTTAGCGGCACCACTGCCGCTAAGCTTTGACACTGTCATCTGCTGGCGTGCCACCGCCTCACAGGGTGACAGCCCACCTCTCGCTCTTGTCGCCCATCCCGGAAGACATCAGGGAGAGAGCGTACATCGTTAGCCGAGCAGCCCGTGTGAGCTTGCTTCATTCGTCCTTGTGCGGCTTGCAGTTGCCGCTGAGCGCGGTCCTAGCAGACCCATCTCACTCTGCATTGTTGACTTGTGTCGAGCACGGCATCGTGCACCTACTCCTCACAGCAGCGCCTCGATGCAACACGCCGTCGCATGTCAACTTCAGTGGGCCATGGACACGCCGTCGGGTGGGCACGCCGCCGCACGTTGCCTTGAGTGGGCTTGAACCGATCACAGCAGCGCCCATTCGGGCTCTCTGTGCAGCGGGCCGCAGCTATGCGCCGGCAGCAGCTCGGTGAGGCTGTCAACTAGCCGGTCGTGCTTCCACTGGCCGCCGCCGCCGCCGCAGGCCTGATTCGATGGCGGCTCCGATGCCGCCGCCGGCGGCAGGACCTCAGCATTGTACACCACCTGCGCAGTGGACCATGCGTCTTTAACATCGATGCCTGCACGCCGAAGCGTTGAGCGCAAACAGGCCGTGTCTTTCATCAACGGGCAGCAATGATGCGAAGCCACGAGGCACATTAGGTCCCCAGAAGCATGATGGCCGGCGCACACAGCATCATCATCTGTTACTGACAGTCAGCACAGCAGCACACAGCACAGAAGCAAGCAAAAGATAGCGCGCCTCGTTGTCCTTTGTCGTGCAATTGTCTGGGATCAGCAGACTGCCGAAGCCGGCGTTGCCGGCGGCGGGCCCACCCGGCCCACCAAAGTGGCTCCCGACGGACTCGCCGCTGCCGCCGCCCCAGGGCCAGTCGCAGAACCCCAGCGGCAGCGTCGGCGGCAGGTCCCCATCGTCTTGCGTTATGCCGCCGCGGTTGGCCGGGCCGCTCAGGCCGCCGGACCAGAAGTCGTCGTGCGCCGTCGGCAGCGGCAGCCGGTCGCTGAAGCTGCGCCAGCATGCGGCGGTGGCATCGGCGGCGGCCAGCGGCGGTGGCTTCGCCGGCGCGTGGCGCAGGGAGGCGCGGATGGAGCGGCGCGGGCGGTGCGGCGCCGCATCGGCCGCTGCCGCCGTGGGGCTCATCAGGTCGCCGGTGGCCGGCGGCGGCGCTGTTGGCGCGGCGTCGCAGGGCTGGTCGTCTGGTAGCAGCTGCGGCGCGCTGCGGGAGGTGCGCAGCCAGGCTTGGTCGGGCGACCGGGGGGGTTCCTGGGCGTCCGATGTTGCGAGTCCAGTGGACCAGCTGCTGCTGGCATGGACCGCGGCGGGTGGAAGCGGCATGACTGCATTCAGGAGTCTGCGATTCGTGGGCAGAGGTTAAGGTTAGTTCATCTGTGGGCATCAGGAGGACTGGCCATTAGGAGCTGACTGGAGGGTGGTTCTCCACTCAACACACAGCCAGAAACAAGGCAGCATGCATGGATAGTGCTCCAGCCTGGGGCGCTGATCTGGCTATGGTAGATATTTGCAGGGCCTGTTCCCACCTTGAGGGCTGCCGCCCAGCCGGCAAATAGACAGAAATACACACAGACAAACAGCACACACGCCAGGGGAAAACACTGCTTGGCGTACTCAGAGCACTGCTCTCCGACGCCGCGGCTGGTGGCCGCCTTGGGCGGCATCACAGGCATGCCGCCCACAGGCAGCAGGCTGGCGGTGCTTGCACTACGTCCAAAAACAGGGACGGGACTTCCGCCGCAGGCGCCGCCGCTCTCCAAGCCGCCAATCGCATGCTGCAGGGCAGGGGTGTAGATGGTCTCAGATGGTGTTCGATGTCAGGTCTGTGATCAACGGCAACAGCTGAAGCTGCCATGCACCCCCATCGGGCCCGCGTGGCTGCCGAAGGTCATCAGGTCATCAAGTCATGGACATACTGAGAACACGAATGCAATGCAGGAGACGAGCTGACACTTTCACGCCAGACGTGGTTCATCTCTGCTTCAACTCTTGCGCTGAGCATGCCATGATCCTGATGAATGACGCGCACCTGCGACCGCATGATGGCCTGCACGAAAGCGTAAACGATCTCGTCCAGGGGTCCCTGCCCCGGCTTCAGGCTGAGCTGCTGCAGGTGCGCCGTGGCGTCAGGCGTCGCCGGACTGCCGCTCGCGGCGGACCCGCCCTCATCCGCCGGCTGCAACGCGGCGTGCTTCGGCTCCTTCTGCTGGCCCGCCGCCACCGCAACTGCTGCGGCCGACGGTGTCTCGCTGCAAGGCACCAAGCTTGGTTGTGCAGCAGGCAGCAAAGTCAATCAGGCAGCCAATCTGTTATATATTGTATTATGCACCATGCCACGCTCAGGCACGCACAGTTGTTCCCCAGGATCTTGCCTCTAGGTCGTGCTGAATGAATATGTCAGCACAGTCGTGTCACTCAGGAGCGGATGTGTAATTGTGCTATTGGCGAAGATAACAACTGTGTAATTTGATAAGTGATTGTATACAATTATCCCACACCTCATTGTGTCAGCGTAGTCGGACGGCGCCGGCGCGTCCGGGGCAGGCGTCGCGAGGAACAATGCAGCGCGTCCCGGGGGCAGATACTCATCATCGTTGGCCGTCGGACCGCTCTTGGCCTGCGCCATCGCGAGCGGCTGCGGCAGCGAGTGCGCCAGCAGCGACGGCGACGACAGGCTCTGCGGCAGCGCACGGCCCTGGGTGCAGAACACGCATCCATTTGTTACTTTCGAAGCTGGGGCTCAAGAGTCTAGCAGCCGGCTGATGGGACGAGACACTGTGACGACATGCCAGCAGCTGAGCACAGAGCCCATCGTGCAGTCCAGGCACAAGCACAGCAGGGTAGCCGCATGGCCATATTGCCGACATGAGCCGAGTCGGCGCGCACAGCAAGTACGCAAACAGCGCATTGAGTACTTGATCACCTCTTGCCGGTCATGTACTCTCTTGCGCTTGGCCGCCTGCTTCGGCGCCGCTAGCCCGCGGGCGCAGCCGACGTGCGGCAGGCCCGGTACCAGCCGCTTGGAGCAGTGGGGGCAGTTTTCCAGCTCGCACGCATGGCCGCCCTGCCCCACCGCCGCGCGCACTGGCGCCCGGTGGTGCGCCCGCAGCCTGTGTGCAGCAGCATCGATAATGATATGGGTATTAATGAATGCCACCGCCGCCTCTGCCGCTGCAGTCGGGATGAGAAAGCTTCAGCCATTGGTGAGCGCTGGTGAGATGGCAAAGCCAGGGCCCGACTGACTTGCAGCATACACCACGCGAAACTAAAGTACAATGCAAAGCAACAGCATTTTACTAGATATGGCTGTTGTACGCGTGCGTAAACTCCACGGCGCAGCCTTGACTTCCCACCAGAAAGGCAGCAGGACGACAAAAAACCTGGAATGCCCTAGGAGATTGATGGTTGGACGGGCTTGAAAGGGCGCACTTCCATAGCTCGCTGAAACCGCGACTGCACCCTTCATAGCAGGACACACGAGGAGTCAATAGAGGCTGGTGGACAGGTGCTAATATGTGAGAACGAAGCGCAGCAGTGCACAGCTAGTCAGTGGTTTCACGTGCATGCATGTTGCATGACGGCTGGCGAGAGACACGGCAGACTAATCACCGCCTGCTTCGCTGCCATGTATTTGACCATCCAAGGAGTTCTATCGCAGCAGTCATTTCAGTAGTGCCTCACCGGGGTAGGAGCATTCAAATTTCACGTTCGGCGCATCCCGGGTTGTGGCACTCATAGGTGGCTGCTGCTGAGCCATCGCCGCGCCGCGTGTGGTCCTGGCTGCAATGAAGTGTCCTCTCAACTCGATTAGTGCTGCTGATCCGCTGTAGGGATATGCACAAGCGCGGCGGCTGGCTTCAGGTACCTCGGTACGGCGTGTTGAGCTCGTGCACCGGCTGGGCCTCTTGGCAGCGCAACAGCGGGTAATGAAGGAAACGGTTTGAATTCCATTGCTTGTTTTGCGCAATTAATTCCTGCGCGCGATCGTGAGCCTGCGGATGATAGGACGCGGCTGTCAGGTCGAGGCATGTTCACCAATCCGGTGATGATTCATCTTTGGCGGTGGCCGGCGGGGGCAGGGTTTTGCCCTTTCCTCGGCTGCAAGGGCAGCGCTGCCTACCGAGCAACGCTGCCCTTGACGCCTTTTCAGGCTATAGCTCATCGTCAGCGTCACTGCTCACTCATAGCGCTTGCGGCCAGCTAGAAAACTTGTTCGTGAGGCCTGGGGCCGCTACAGCGGCACCGCCGCTGGCCGCTAGACTTCGCTTACAGCTATTCTCTTTCCGCAACCAGTGGAAATGAAAACCACTTCGTGGGGGGGCCTCGGCTGCACCACGCTGGCATCACTCCTCCCAGCATGGTTTGGCGGACATATTTGCCAATATGCCGAAACGACTGCAGGTCATTCGTGCAGAGTCAGCGCGGCGCCATACCCCGAACATGCTAGCCGCCGCCGGCAGATCACCTGCCCACGGCATGTTAAGCCTCATCAGCCCGTATTCTCCATGTATCAACGCTCCATATTCTCCACATTCTTCATGTTCATCATGTTTTCCCTTGTTCCTGTGGCTACCACACGACCGCAGGACAATCGGAGAGATCGGCGGCCAATGAGGAGCGGAGAAAATCAACGCTGCCGCCGCCGCGCCCCGCCTCCGCAGTAGGCACACAGGCGGCAGCCGTTTGCTGAAGCACGCTATCTTACATTCAGCACAGTCCCCAGTGCACAGAGAACTGGGCACAGAGGGCTTGCTTCGTCAGCCATCTGCTGCTTGCGGGGGCAGCATGCTGTATGTAACTACTTTCCACGATGGCGGTATTTGATGCCACCGGCGGGCGCGGTGGGGGGTGGACTAGAGAGGAAGTGAGAATGTATAGTGTGGGTAGGAAGTGGCATTCAAAATTCTTACACAGCATGCAGAACCAAAGAAGATTATTGGCGCACTGACGAGCAGTCTGGCTTGGAAACTGAAGCTCCGAGCACCCCATTAAACAAACCAAAGGCAGCAGCGCATCAAGTCTGCGCTGCATACCCTATCCTTGCCGCTCTTGAGGTGTGTACATCACGGCATCATTGGACACAACACCCTACCCCCTTCTGCTGCTGACAGAATTCGGTGGGACACACTCGAATCTGGCAGCACCGGTGCCTTATACACTCCAGGCCGCCGCACGAAACAAAAAAAAATGGGATGTGCGCCAGTCGCTGTCAGAGGGCAAGGCGCTCAGCTGAAAAGCAATATCAAGTCGCAGAATGTGCACGTACTCCCTGGCACTCCCTGGTGCTGCTAGTGGGCGCGGGAATCTGAACAGCCAGAGCTGCTTCGTGCCATGGCTGCTCGTTCCCGCGCCGGAGAGGCATGCATTGAGCTGCAGAAATCTGTCGAATTGGGGCGTCTGCGCTGCGGCCCAGCCTGTCTGTGGTCCTAACACCGCTGCAGGCGTCTCTAGGCAGCCACAGCAGCGGGGCATCATCCCCACACGCCCCTGAAGGTGGCCTGGCTGGAGAATCATCTTTGCTAGGGTGAAGTAAGGTAACAAATCAGGAGAAACCCTAGACCCTTGCCGCTGATTATGCCGCCGCGGGTCAGCGGCGTGCCGCACCCCTGACGGCCGTGGCCGCCTCGATGGCCGACAGGCCGTCAGGAAAGCTGCGCCGCGGCATGCGCCTCGCGGCGGCGCAGATTACATCCTCGCCTTCTCAAATCTGGGTCGGAATTTCCAGCACTTCATGCTGCGGATGTAGAGTTGTCGGCTGGCGGCCGGAGCGTCCCTGGGCCTCCCCAGCTGTCAAAAAGAATGGTGCGGTCGAATGGTGCGCCGCCGGGCGCCCGCCGCCCAGCGGCGCATTGTGAAATTGTGTGTAATCACAGCAGCGCCCAGTCCGGCTCGCTGTGCGTCGGGTAGCCGGCGCACGGCGGCAGCAGCTCCGCAAGGGAGTCCGCGAGCGGCTCGTCCTCCCAGCAGTAGTTGCTGCCGCTGTCGGCCTCGTGCGACGGCGGCGGCGTTGCCGCAGCGCCCTCCGCCCACGCCTGTGTGAGAGCTTTAGCGTCAGAAGCCATTATCGTGTTGTCGACAGGGCCAGGTCGTTTCCTACATCCTGCAGCGTCTGCTGCCGCTTCTGCTGCCGCTGTGGCAGTCGCCGTTTGGCATATTGAAAAAGCCCTAGAACTTGGATAGAGTCATGACAATGACGAGAACCAACACGACGCCGACATGCAGCTCAGGCACGCTGTGTAAGCAGCTCGTGT
>JAABUL010002081.1_pt1 | contig 34762 bp, 40 predicted proteins | sample 5559151 | NCBI WGS metagenome assembly JAABUL01 (sample SAMN10711876, study PRJNA513368) | rock metagenome | isolation source: Antarctica rocks | place: Antarctica: Victoria Land, Pudding Butte sud | reverse complement strand
GCATTGTTCGCCTTATAGAATGTTCTATTCTCGTATGCATTGAGGATCAGCGATCGTGGGTTTTTTGCCACTTGGATGATGGATGGATTGATTGATTGGACAACGCAAACGCTCTTTTGCAAGTTATCCGGAAGGACCCAGCCAGCCCTCTGTGCTGTACCTTCCACAACCAGCATGAACGTACCTTCCTACCACCCATCTAGTAGCATGGCTAGGAGCTCGATAGAAGAAGTCGAGGGAGTCGATTGCGCCGTGCCTCAAGGAGCATTTTTGGGCTACCGCAATGAGCAGGTAAAGTAACAATCATGGTACTGTGTAGTACAGTAACCCACACCGCTTGCTTGATACTAATGAAGGCTATTGTGCAATGTGCCTGTCGGTTGGTGTTTCGTGTAAATTATGGACCTTACAAGCTTGACAGACATGACAGGAATGAATCGGACGGCCGAGGTTAGTTATCGGGTCCTTAAGCGAGACAGAGCTTGATCAAAACATGGCATCGTCGATGACCTTAGGGTATACCGAGTGCAATCAGAACTATTGATACTCTACCTAATACACTGAGAGCTGCTTTACCATGGCACGCTGTAGCAGAATGGACTATCTGACGCCAAAGCCAAAGCCGTGGCCATGAGTGCCCACCCCGTAACCCTAATGAAACCGATCTAACCTTGCCCTATTCATAGCAATCTGGTCGTCCACCTTCGTACTCTGAACAAACTGTCAGCGTTCCGTCTCTGCAGGTTGCAGAAGCAAAGATAGTGCCATACCTTGCCATTGATGATGTCCAGGTGCCGGTTTTGCTCGTCTAGCTCCTTGCCAGTCGCTTTCGCCAACCCATTTAATCGGGTGGCTGCCCCACTCAAGGCGTCTAGATTGCTGTCAATCTCATTCTCCATCTCTTCGTCGTCGGAATCAGCTTCAAATTGATACTTTGCCCGCTCAGCCAGACTGGATTGCTTCTTTGCCGCGTTGTAACCTGCATCACCAGGTTGTAAATTCTTGAAAGTTTTCTGCAAGCGCTGTTCAGTCTCATAGGCCGCCCTCCTCGTTGCTTCGCGCTCTGCCCTCTCCATTCGGTGCTTATCCATCACATCTTCATCTCGTTGAGCGCGTCTTGAGGATGCTGTGAAAGGGTTGGAGACGTGAACGGCAAACATGCTTTTGTTCAATGTTTTTAATTCCTTCGCCTTTTCCTCAGCGATCCGGTTATGATTAGCAGTAAGGTCCAGATTCTTCTCGGTGTTATGCATACGCTCGCCTTGAGCTCCAATACGGGCGAGTGTGTTGCGGCCTGTCTCTTCGGCTTGGGCAGCAATACGAAGGGCATTCCGGGTCGAGGAGACATCCTCTCTTTTCATGAATTGAATCTCTTGCTTGGTTGCTGTTATCTCTTCTTCCTCCTCCTCTTCTGCCGTGAGCTGGCGATCTCCGTAGGCGTTGTAGCCTTGGTCTCCTCCACTGCCATAAGCCCCTGATTGTCCTTCGTCGTATGGAGGCGGTTGCCCCATCCCAGATGGCTGCTGTGACTGCTGTTGTAAGCGTTCCTTGGCTCCTCCGAACAGAGCACTACGTTTGTCATCTGCTGTTGAATCCTGGCTCTCAACGGGTCCTAAACCTCCGTAGCCACCAGCACCGTACCTTAAGCCTCCATTGCCGGAACTTTGTGAGCCAGACCCGTACCTGTCCGCTCCATATCCACTTTGTGACCCGTAGCCCCCGGCACCATACCCCCCACGGTTATCATTTTTGGGGTCGTCTTCCGTTCTACCTCCGTTCTGCATCCCTCCATATCCACCACCATTCATTCCCCCATACCCCCCTTTGACGGGACCTGGCGAAGGGCCAGCGTTCGCGGTGCTTGGCTTTGGTCCAGCACCATAAGCATTGGCTTTTGCTTGAAGGTATGGATCAGCAGCTGAAGCAGGTTGTGCGTAAGGGTTTGCGGAGGGATTCGGTGATTTTGTTTTTGATCGGGAGCCAAAAAGAGCTAAGCGGTTAGAGTCCTCACTACCGTCGCTCTTCTCTCCCTTCTTGCCAAAGCCGAGTTTCTTCATTGTGTTATAAGCTGAGGTTATAACAGCTGTAATTGAAATAGAGCTTGAACGTGACCGAGAAAGGCAGTTTTTATGTTGGACAAAGCGGATGAACTTCAAGTGGTGCCTGATCTGCATTGATGTTTGGCGTGGCTCGCGTGGCTGACGAGCCGAAGGCGAGCCTTGGCTAGAATAATACCGTAGCAAACCAACCTCCAACCCACCCCCTCATATCGCACCACACCGCCCTCCATCCCCCGGTGTTCTTCCCAAACACAATCAACATGCTCACCGAGCGCGAGCTCGCTATCTCTCCCATCGTCCAGGAAAGCGTCCAACACAACGCCCAAGTCCGTCCTCCAGCATCCCCCCTTCCTCTCCGCGCATCCATCCACCTCCTCCTAGCCCCACAGTCTCCCCTTCCTACGCTAACCCCCCACAGACCCTAACAAACCTCCGCTCCCTCACCGCCTCCCTTTTCGGTGCCGCTAGCGGCATTCTCGGCCTCGAATCCTATGCCGGCTTCGCGTTCTACATCTTCGGCTCTCTTTTCGTATCCTTTCTTGTGGCGGGCATCAGGTGTCAAGGAAAGCCGGGTGTGTATTTTGGGAGCGTACTGGGGGATTTAGTGGCGGGAGGGGATGTGTTGGGGGGATTGAGTAGTTTTGTGTTGACGTGGACGGGGGTTTATGGGCTTGTAAGGATGTGAGTGTGTAATTTGAAGAGGGGAGGTGGGGAATTGAAGGGTAGTATTGGAGGTTATGGAAAATATGTACGAGGAGGAGACGGGGAGCGGAATTTGGAAGCGGAATTGGCAAGCGTGCAGGGCATGAGCATAGTTGGAGAGGGGACGAAAACGCTTTCTGTGGCTAAAATGCGCTATTGGAGGAACGGTTTTCGAAATTAAGATCGCCAAATGTGGTTGAATTTGGGGGGAGCATTTGGCGAAGTTCAGATCGCTACGCGTGGGTTGAAGGTTGGTAGTTTTCTCTGAGCGCAAGAGCCAGGGGCTCTTGCGTTTTTTCAAACTATGGGATGACAGCATGGAACGGGTTTGGTATTTAGATACCCCAAGAGTCTCATTGATGGCCAAAGAGGTTGAATGGAGGACTTTCTTTAAACTACTGACTGTCTATGCTTTTCTAAGAACTTGCCACTCAAACTTTCATACCCTGCTGCCCTAACAGCAAGCTTCACGTTCGAAGACCGCAATGCAAGACTGCCATTTTGATTGTACACCGTCCACCCTGCTCGGAAGCTTGAAAGTCCAGGCCTCTTCAGAGTCCCAACCTCTCCAAATACTTCGTCGCCACATTGACCGCTTCATCCACCTTATCTGCGTTTGTCCCATTCCCAATGCTTGTTGGTGCCTTTCCGCCTGCCTTGCCCCCGACAACGCTTGAGATCTCGCTCGCCCATTCGTTTGATGAGGCGCCTTTTTGCGTAGCTTCCTGTTTAGGTTATATTGTCAGCGAAATACTGTGGTTAGTATTTGGAGGCTAGGGGGTGGGAGGGTGGAGAGGGGAACGACTTACTTCCGAGACATGGCAACCGTGTACGACCTTCGTGTCATGCGCGTCGGCGGCGAAAAGGTAGACGGACTTGTCCTTGCTTTTCGTCTTTACGTGGTTAATAGCTTCGCCGACAGCTTTCGCATTGGCAGAGATAGGTAGCTTGGCGACGAAAGTTCTCTTGCCTTTGTTTGCGGGTTGAGCAAAGAATTCCGTGACCGCATCGACGGCTTTTTTTGCTTCAACCTTTTGCTGCGCTTTCTGCTCGTCGAGTTGCTGTTTCACAATTTTATTCAACCGTTCACGGAGTTTTGATTTAGTGATGGCGGAGATGGCGAGTTGATTCAAATCGGATGTTGTGGTTTTGATGCCCTGTTCTTTCGCAGGGCCATGCGGCATCTTTTCGAGCTGGAATAACCTGACGTTAAAGTCCTTCGCGAGTCTCTGGACCTCGTGAGCGTCTTCACCAGTCACGGCGATGATCCTGCGGATGCCTTTGGCGATGCCGCTTTCTTCAATGATTACAAGGTCTTTAATGTCTCCCGTGTTTTGCACGTGCGTTCCTCCGCAAAACTCTACACTCACTTCTTTCCATCTCGGGTCTTTGACGTTCTTCAGGAGATCTTCGACGTCAACGCCCACGGAGACGACTCGGACAGGGTCTGGGTAGGTTTCTCCAAAAACGGCACGGACGCCCTCGATTTCTCGGGCTGTGGCTAGTGGCACGTCCTTTGAGTATACTCCGCAATTCCGACGGATATACTTCGTAGATATATCCTCGATTTTTTCAAGATCACTATCTGACAAACCTGATTTGTGTGAAAAATCGAAACGAAGTTTTTCTGGCGCAACGAGGGATCCTCTCTGGTCAATCCCATCTCCTAGTATTTCGCGCAGTGCAAAATTCAGTATGTGCGTGCCTGTGTGGTTGTTTCGTATTGGCCATCTACGAAGTTCATCGTATTCGCAAATGACTTCATCTCCGACAGATAGGGAACCATACTTCATGAATCCTGTATGTAAGACGTAGCCAGCGTAGACTTGGACATTCTGTACTTGCAGCTCAGCAACTCCATCTATGATTATTTTTCCAGTATCGTTTTCTTGGCCACCCTGCTCCGGGTAAAAATTCGTACGATCCACGATCAAACCAACTTGCTCCCCTTCTGGCAGCTCCTTGGTTGTTTGGAGAAACTTCTTCCCATGGTAGACAGTTTGTATCCGAGACGTGATGTTGCCTCTGCCGAACTTTGCGCTGTCATCCGTTTTCGTGACGTTGCCCATCTTCGATAGACTACTAATTTCATGAACGTCCAATTTCACGAGATCTGATGCCGCCTTCTTCTCTCCTCTACTCGCTTCTTTCGCTTTCAGCCTGGCCTCTTCGAACTCTGCGTCATCAATGTCTAGACCCCGCTCTTCTGCCATAAGCCGTGTAAGATCCACAGGGAAACCGAAAGTATCATACAACCTCCAGACATCGGCACCGTGGAGTCTTTTCGAATCTTTCAGCTTCGACTGCTGGGCGTAATTCTCGAATTGCTTCTCTCCACGGTCCAGAGTCTTAGCGAAAGATTCCTCCTCTTCATTCAGTATCTCAATTACATCCGATTCCTTCCTCTTGATCTCCGGAAACATATCGCCCATTTGCTTGACTAAGGTCGGGACAATTTTTGAGAAGAAAGTACCAATATCAGAACCGAAGTATTTCCTGGCATATCGAGCACCTCTCCTTAATACTCGCCTCACTACGTAACCTCGACCTTCGTTGTTAGGTGCAGCACCGTCCGATATAGCAAAAACAAGTGTCCGTACATGGTCAGCAACAACCCGGTAGGCGGTATCAATACCATCTACATCCTTGTCCCCAAATCTACCACTGTACTCTCGCACGCCGGTGACTTCCTGTATAATCTTGAACAGCGGTGTGAAGACGTCTGTGTCATAATTTGACATCTTGTTCTGAAGTACAGAAACTAAACGTTCGTAGCCTAAACCTGTATCGACGTGTTTGCTGGGAAGTGAGCGGAGAGACTTATCCGGTTCACGATTGTATTGAATGAACACATTGTTCCATATCTCGAGGACGTTAGGATCGTCTTGGTTAACTAAGTGCGCTGCGTTTCTGCCTCCTATTCGATCATAATGTATTTCACTGCAAGGCCCACATGGTCCTTGATCACCCATCTCCCAGAAATTATCCCTCATGTCTCCAGTAAGGATGTGATCGTCAGCAACACCGACAGATTTCCAAAAGTCTCTGGCTTCCAAGTCTGGTTCGAGACCACCAGCTTTGTTGCCTTCAAAGTAAGTCACATAGAGACGGTCAGGCTCCAGGCCGTAGACTTTTGTCAGCAGCTCCCACGAATACTGGATGGCCTCTTTCTTGAAATAGTCCCCAAAACTCCAGTTTCCCAGCATCTCGAAAAACGTCTAGTTGACACCATGATCCCTAGTTTCTAGGGAGCAGATCTAAGAAGTACTCACATGATGATAGCTGTCTTTGCCCACATCGTCGAGGTCCTTCATACGTAAGTTACTGCATCTCTCTAACATGGCAAAAGCTTACATTGTGCTTACCCCCAGCGCGGATACACTATCATAATTAGCACCTTATTTGCATTTCAGACATATTGCTCACCTTTTGGGAGTTCACGGCACGCTTGAGCTGCGCAAAATCCGAAGAAGGGTCGACGGTACCGAGAAAAATGGACTTGTACTGATTCATTCCAGCATTGGCAAAGAGTAAAGTAGGATCCGAGTGTGGTACAACAGATGATGAGGGTACTGTGCAACGTTTTAGTACCAATATCAAGATCTTTACCACTTGAGTCATCATACCAAAAGTGTGTCCATTCCCCTTGAAGAAATCTAGAAATGTATTTCGCACACGCACAGCGCTCCACTGCTCTCCTGAATTCGTAGTAGCCATTTTAAGCTCTGTAATCATGCGGCGTCCAATTCGGGTAATTTTGGGTACTGCAAGTCTTGGTGGTTTGCTCACGGCATGGAATGATCTGGAATATCCGTAACCTGCAGAAACTCCGCACCTCTTTACCACATTAACTCCTTGCATGAAGCGGGCATTGATCAAAGATGAAGATAGCCCGAGCCAACCGGCGTTTAGGTTGAACAAGGGAAGATTTTCATAGATAGATACAATTGCGGGTATTGGGGAGGTGAGGTTTGGATGGAGGTTCTACTCGGAGCTTCAGTTCACCACGGCAAGAAACGCCACGCCGACGAGGACTTAGCACACGAGCAACGACTCTCGAAGAGATTCAATCTCCTTAATCTAGGCGCGCCACTCCAATACATCTATTGATTGTGGCTAATGTCATGCTACAGAAAATAATGGCAAACTATACCTTCCAGTCAAGCAGGCCACGGCGGAGCAGCCGCCGCATGCGAACGGCGACGAGGGGTGGATGCAATTAGATGATACGAAAGAGAAGGTTTACATCTACAACTTAGACCAGGAGCTGGCAGACATCGAGAGCGAGGAAGAAAGGCTCGTCTTCCTGCCCGACATAGAGAAGAAGCTTGGAAAGATACCAAAGTCGCTACTTAGAGGACATAGCCAACCGGCGGTCAACACTCAGATGGTCCTATATAATGTCCCATCATCTCTCACGGTAGCCCCGGAGCAAGACAATGTGAGGAAGGCTATCATTGAGACCAGAGCAAGAGCGAGGGAGAAGCAGCTAGAGGACGCACGAGCGTCGAAAGCCAATAATGACGATATATCAAAGTTGGTGAACGGGGTTCAGCATGATCAATATTGCAATGGATCGAACGGGACGGGAAATATGGAAGATTACGGCAGTGATGATGAAAACGCCATGGACATAGGATAGAAATGCTCTATGCATATATCTCCATATGTGCGCCGCGCTATCAAATGCTATCTCTACAATCATCAATCGATCTGTATGCCATTCTACCACTAACAACCCTTATTGTTATATTTCGCACACGAATTCTGTTCTCTGATGTATTGATCATGCACTAGAAATCCGGGCAGTACTGCGACTGCGAAAGCCATCCACTCATATCAATCCGTCATGGTGTTCAGTAAACATTGACTTAAGATTAGCTCAACCCCAGTTCCTCGTTCCAATCCCGCTCGGAAAATTCCTTGCACTCAGCAAGACTCCTTTGACTCCTCGTATCTCCGCCTTAACTTTCGACACCTCATCCCTCTCTTCTCCTCCCACCTTTCCAAATTGCAAGTTTCCCCCATAAGCCATACCGCCCAGATAGGTTTGTACATCCGAGAGCCGACTTTCGAGGGTATTTTCGGGTTCGGAGGCGGGAACTAGGGAAGACAGCTGGCTGTGGAGCGTCTGAAGTTGTGTGCTTTGTGTGGTTATGGGAGAAGCAGGTGTTTGTGGCGCTTGAGATGAGAGGGAGGAGTTTGAGCGGGTGAGGTTTGGGGAGGTCTGCGTGGCGGCGGAGCGGTGGAAGAATTCCGTAGCTTCGGTGTCCGCATCCACGTCGTGGACAGATGAAGATTCAATACCAGCCGGCCGCGATGCATTCGGCACCGTGGATACTGTCTTCTCCATTTTCTCATTGAGCGTATCAAGGTTCGTAGAAGCGGTTTCGAAAAGAGAATGGCGCGCCGTGGTTAGGGAGTCCAACATAGGATCAATGACGAACTTGCTGGTGCCGTAGACAGTTGCGGCGGCGCCAGTAACTACATAAAAAGTATTAAGCAGCCGTTGAGCAGTGATCAGAGGTGGAGGCTTTTGGGAGTGCAGGAGAAATTCGGGAAAGGTGATTATTGGCGGGGTGTCCGCATGGGGAGCTGTTGAAGCTGGCGTTTGAGAAATTGGGGAGTGGGATTGGGTTTGCTTTATTAATTGTTCTGGGAATTTAGACTAGCTATTGGAGTCAGTGCGAGATTCATTGACGTAGGCAAGGATTGTAAGTAAAGACCTTTTCCGTCTTATCCTCAGGTTCGGCTACAGTGGGGGTATCTTCTTTTCGGGCAATTCCCATCATCTCGAATATTTCGTGGTTCGTTAGTCCCTTGGACTCTAGGAACTGTATCTTGCGTTCCATTGTGGAATGCTTTATCTCTGGATCTTCGAGGAATCGCGAAGCTTGTTCAATTAGAATAGCTCTTGACCCGGGATTGGCGTCTCCTGGCTTGTTAGAGCTCTCTAGAGAGCCTTTCTGGGGGTTAGCTGCTGCATCGGAAAGCTTCTCACGTTGCCACTCTGGTATGGCTTTCGCGCCGGGCTTCTGCGGATCACTCATGTTGCTCCTTTTGTGGAAGTTGGAAGCTGTTGAAAATTGCTTCGAAGAAGGGAACGGACAATGGACCTCGGCTCGATATGTTACGGTATCCTTCAACTAGCACATTCAAGATGTAATCTATATTGAACCATACAGTTGCTGTATATGATGCGGGAGAGGGCAAATTGAGAGCCTTGGACTATTCACCGGCATCGCCAGAGAGATAAACTATCATCTTGCTACTTGACCAATTGTGCTTCGGTAAATCTTGCCCTGAAGTCGCTTCAACTTGACGCCAGCCGTCCCCACTGTCTAAATTCAGTTCAGCCAACGGTTGGCGTCAGCAGGATGGCGGAGAGACCAGCTAAGCGACTTCGCAGCGTCAGCTATGATGGTACCGAAGGCGGCGACGATTGGCCACAAGGCGCCAAGGGAACCGATGTAGCTCCTCGACAGCCCTCCAACATGAATATGTATGTGAAAACCCACCGCTTATTTCACGAGCAGTTAGCATTCCATCCATTGATTACAGTATATTTTGATCGACCTTATATCATTCATGCACTGGACTGTATAAGGTCCATCTGACCATATGTCCTGAAATTTGCAAGAGTAAAATCCTTGAACCCAAGCTTCCGGCAGCGTGCATCTGGCCCCCGTCATCTGTTATCGTTCCTGCAGATATTCTGGTTTGACAGGTCAATTACGCACATTGCTTGCAGCTTTAGCTTTCGCCTTTGCGTATCTTTAAACCTTAACACCCATTTTGTGTATTGAACAATTTTCGTCATTCCAGCTCAAGTCAAAATGCCTGCTGAACGACGCACCCTCCGCTCTCGCGCTTCTCTGACTTCCCATCCCAGTCCACCCTCCCCCAAAATGGGGCGGCCTCGGCGTGCCGCGTCAGGAATCCAGAGCCAAGCAGTCACTGTTGCGCGCTCAGAATCCCGATCCCCAGAAGATGCCAAGAAATCTATTCACCTTACCGTAAAGATGCCCTCGAGCAAATTACGCGAAGCTACGTCAGGAAAACAGAAGAACGTATCGATCAACTCGAGGGACTCGTTTGTGGGCGGTGAGATTATCAACGGACCAAGGGGTAGCAGAGCAAAAAGGAGTATTGTGGTGGAAAGCGAGAGCGAAAATGATGAAGATGAGGAAGAGGAAGATGAGGTGGTGCCCAGTGACCAAGAGATGGACGAAGAGGAAGAAGACGACGAGGAGGAAGATGAGGAGGAGGAAGCCGAGGCTGACAGTGCAGACGCCGACGCTGATGTGGATGGAGACGTAGAAATGGACGTTGGCACACTATTGGGTTCTCCGCGAATGCTGAAGATGACAGGGCCAACGCAGAAACCAAGTGTCGTTGTCACACCCGCACAGGACGGAAATTTAAAGAGCGTGGAGTCCAAGGAAATGGAAATGGAAGACGATGACGAAGAGCTCTCCGAGCTAGATTCGGAAGCCGAAGCAGAGGACGCAGAGGAAGACGCAGAAGGGGACGTGGACGAGACGAATCAAGATGAGGAGAGTCGAAGCCCGGGTACAGGAAGTAGAGCCAGCACGCCCGATATCAGTAAGATGACAAAGAGGCAAAGGAGTAGACTGGATCAAGTAATGGCGGAGGGCGACTTTCTTCAACTGCCGATGGGTATGTCTCTATCTTCCCGCTACCCTAAGCTCTACCAACCTTCTCCCCTGCAGAACCGCAAACGAAAAAACATTTCACAGCCGAAGAACACGCCATGCGCCGCGCCGAAATGGCACGCCGTCGCAAGAACCTCAGCGAGAAGCGTAACGAAGAGGAAAAGGTATGCGCCCCAACTCCGCACCGCTCCTCCACCGGCCCCCCTCCTCTCTTTACCCCCCTTACCAACACATCCTCCAAAAACCACCCCAACTAACTCTCCCCACTCGCACAGATGGACACGATCAACCGCCTCCTCAAAAAACAAGCCCCCAAACGACGCGGCAAACTCTCCGCAGCCGAACTCAGTGCCAACGGCGCTGGCGCTGGTTCAGACGCCGACGCCACCCCGCCTGAGGTCGAAAAGGCGAATCCGGTCTTTGTGAAGTGGGTTAGTGATGCGAGGGGGTGTAGGCTTGGGGTACCGGAGGAGTGGGTGGAGGCGGGGGTGCTTGTTTGAGTGGGGATTGGTGTGTTTTGGGGAGGGGGCGGGAAGGAGGGGATAACGGGGGAACAGCGGTGGGTATGGACCTTCACACCAACCACAGACCTGAAGTGATTAGGAGAGCCCTTAATCACCAAAACGAACGTCAGGGATGCTTATCTTGCTACCTACTCCTCCACTTCCGCGAAAACCATCAATCGCCACCCAAGCTCTTAAACCATGTGATCCGCTCGCTGCATGGGGTATCTATGCTCAAGGTACATCACGAGAACAAACCTATTCAAATTCGCACGGTTTCCGAGCCCTTCTTCATATCTAGCCATCCACCTCCCGAATCCCATCTCTGTCACTAGAGTGTAAAATGCTACGTCCTCACCCTCCGCTTTCTTTTATCGACTTCCCCTATTCCTCCACGGTACAAATATCGAGAAAGCCGTCATCCGAGCGCAAAAACAGCAAATAGCCCGGCCTCTACATCCCTCCTAGACACCAACTGACCCCATTTTCCTCATCATCTCCGACCCACCTCCTTCATCCCAGCCAAACATCCAACCGCGTGCCCCGGTCTTCCCTTCTCTCAAATTAGTCCAGCTCCTTATCAACCTCCACCCCCAGATCCTCCTCCTCCATAAACTCCTTCCCCTGCAACCCCTCCGGCAAATACTCCTGCTTGCACTTCCCATCCCTAAACCTCGGGTTATACTTATATTCCGCCCCATACCCCATCTCCTTCATCAGCCTGGTTGGCGCATTCCGCAAATGCACCGGCACGGGCAAGCCCGCCATGCCCGGCTCTTGCAGTACCTGCTCTACATTCGCCATGCTTCGATAGACTCTTGTGCTCTTCCTGGCGTGACATAGCGCGACGACGCAATGCGCGAGGTTGATCTTGACCTCGGGCATGCCGATTTTTTCGCACGCAGTGTAGGTTGCCGTGGCGAGGGGGAGAAGGCTGTTGTCTGCGAGGCCTATGTCCTCGGAGGCGACAACGATGAGGCGGCGGGCGATGTAGAGAGGATCTTCGCCAGAGGCGAGCATGCGGGCGAGATAGTAGAGGGAGGCCGAGGGAGAGGAGCCACGGATTGATTTGTGGAGAGCGGAGATGGTGTCGTCTGTGGGGCGGCGAATCAGTTGGGGGTTGGTGGAGACGGGTAATCCTGCAGCTTCTGTGCATATTCTTGATAGGGGATTTGAAGGGTATGTGCGATAGTTTGAGATGGTGTACAAATGTGGTAGAGAAAAGGAGCGGCCATGAAGCCATGTATGTGAGAACGTGTTTCTATGAAGTACACAAGAATAGACAGGATCATTCTAGAAAATCACAGTTTGGCAAGAAAAAATAATATGACAAACAAAACATTCATGGACTCATAAATCAAGAGGTACGAAACTTAAACAGATAGGGGCTACGACCTGAAAATGGCGTAACAATTGAAGCATATGCGGGTTTAAGAAAAGAGACGAAAGTGACAAGTACAAACGGAGTAGAAAAAGTATCAAGCTTACAATGCTGGTCTCCAGCGCGATCATAGACCAGAGTCTTGGTCAGGGCCGATTTGATACTTTCTTTAGTTGCTGAGGGCCGGGTAGACAGGTTCATTGCAAGCTCCAGGAGATTCAGGGCTGTTCTTGCATCTCCGTCTGAGAAAGCAGCAAGGTATTTGATGAGATCGTCGTCAACTAGCGAAGAAGGACTGTAATTAGGGCCTTCGACTTCGAGGGCATGCTGAAGTATAGAGACAAGGTCGGCACCTATAAGCTTCTGCAAGGTGAACGTCCGGCATCTGGATAGAAGCGCATTTTGGACCTTGAAGGATGGATTCTCCGTCGTGGCCCCTATCAACGTGATCTGTCCACTCTCTACGGGCCCCAGAAAGACGTCTTGCTGACTTTTCGAAAACCTATGGATCTCATCGCAGAATATTATCGTCTTCCTCCCAGTCAAGCCAAGCTCTCCTCTTGCTTCTGCGAAGATCTTCTTACACTCTGCAACCCCAGAGCTTGTGCTATTAATTTCCACAAAACGGCTGCCGACCATATTCGCGATTACTCGTGCAATAGTAGTCTTGCCCGTTCCAGCTCCTCCCCATAGTATCATTGATGGTGTCCTGTCCGTTTCAATAAGTCCTCGAAGAACACCATCAGGCCCAACAAGCTCTTGTCCATATACCTCGTCAAGAGACCGAGGTCGCATTCGTTCAGCAAGAGGAGCCGCTTTTTGAAACGCTGTAGAGGGTTTTATTCGCTTTGCGGGTGGTTCTCCTCCAAAACTTGTGCTTTGCTCCGTGCCAGCAGGACGCGATGTGCCATCTTGCAGATCGACTGCTTGGCGTTTGATTCCGGGTTGAGTAATGTGTGAAGCGCTTATGCCATGAATAGATAGTTCTTTGGAAGTACTTTGAGGCGCTCTAGCATTCGTTGTAGCTGATGGAACAGCCTTTTTGGTCGAAGCTGTCTTAAAGAAGCTGGCCACTGGTGTGGAACTCCCATCTTGATTTGATTGGGCAGGGGACGAAGGTGGGTCAATAAAGGCTTCGCATCCTGAATCAATGTGATTGTTTATCTTTGCCTCTTTCACGGGTTTGCCGCATATTGGACAGTCGACCATGTTGATCGAGGAAGAGCATGTTGGGTTGGCGCAAGGGCATTTGAGAGACGCGTTCATGCGCGGTGTTACCGTGTCTAAATCCGAAAGATAGTTCTCTGTTTATGTTGCTGATGCACGAGAGATGTCGCTAAAGATGTCTGAGGCGAAGTACTTGGCACATTCTTTTGCTCCCATGTCTTCTTTTGATTTTCTGGACTGGGATGGGCATTTTCCATGGGATTGAGGGCATTTCGCTGAAGCGTGGCCAATGGCGAAATACTCAAGCCGTTCTCTTACTCCGCCTTCTGCTTTGCCACTCTTATTCTCCGTCGTTGCTTCGGGTCGGGTCTGGTCTGCTTTCTGCTTGTTTACACTCATCGAGAGCATTGTGATTTGTAGTATGATTGCCAAATTCACCTATCTAATTAATGCTGTTGCGTGCAGTATCCAAGGCAATGTTTGTTGCATACACTCGGTTAGATATTCGAAATGTAATCCACTGCTCACTCGAGTTCTACATCGATACATCGAAACCTCGAGCGTATTCGAAAGATTAGAAAGTGTCTACAAGTTGATTTGCAGCAAATTGCGTGGAGCTTCATGAGTAGCTTCTACTTCATCAGGTCCCACTTATGGCACGAGTTCAGTGGCGTTTTCGTTTCAAATCTATAACTGTACGGGATTAATATAGATCCGATCTAAATTATGCTGTCGAATCAATAGTTACAGAAAATGGGAATCAGGTCCTTCTTCCTCCAAAGCTCCGTAGCTATCCACCGGAGGTGGTCTACCCAAGCCTACGAGCGAAATCACGAAACCACTTTCGTCATTCAATTGGATATGGATGCGGATGATTGCACACTCGCAGCATGCCCGTTCATTAGCAACGGCATGGAAACTGCTGCATCAGGGGGCGATGATGCTTCCATGATGGTGGCCAGTATAAAATTGACCACTTCCATCGTTGACATATTACCCCCTTGATCCGGTGTGCCTTTATTCCGCTGCTGCAGTACTTCCAACGCCCGGTCCATTACCTTTTCGAGTCCTCTGCAGCCCCCATGGCGTTCTAGAATCGCGGCAGCTGCCCGCAAAGTAGCTGAAGGATTAACTTTTCCTTTACCAGCAAGATCATCGGCAGAACCATGTACTGTCTGGAACTCGCTAAGGCAGTGCATATCAGGATGAAGATAGATATTTTCAGTGCATCTAGCCTCTTGAGCGCCCTGTCCAAACATGTTGAGAAGGATAACATGCATGATGTCTGCCCACTCGTTGCCAGCAATCATTAAGTGACGTCCTCGAAGGCCGAATGCAAGCAGGTTCCTATTGGCAGTGTCGGGTTGGACAAATTCGATTCTGATGCCATGCTCTTTCGACCAGTCCTTCGCCCAGGCGCTAAAGACACCATCAAAGAGATGGAACTTGTAGACCATAGATACGGACTCGATACCATGATCGCCCCATACTTGGCGCGCGCGCATGATAGAGTAGGAAATAATACGGCTAAATATTTCCTTTCTGAATTCGCAGGTACGAGAAACCTTTTCCCCGGCCACGTCATGCTCATTAGCACCAGTGTAAAAGCCTTGAGCTTGATCGCGGATGAGAAGCAGGGAGTTAGGTCCTTGGCTGAACTGCTCGATTTTAACAGCTTCAAGGTGTTGGCGAACTAGATAAAGCGATTGAGCGTTGATTGCCGTTCTGAAAATCACTCGAGTGCCCTTAGAAGCTTCTTCCTTGCAGAATGTCTCGTAGTGCGACACGTCCTGAAAGGTCTCGTCGGATATAGCCTTCTGATCATCATATTCTTCAAGCAGTGAGAAGTAAGAGTGATAGGTTCTGGGCGAGCAGTATAGCTCAATGGGTACCGAATAAAGATCTGAAAGTCGATTCATAACTAATGTAAAAACATCTGCCAGCTCTGCGCCAGTGCCTCTACCAATGGCCAAGCCCACTCTCAAGCGATTCAGTCCATTCATGTTCAGGTTCTTTGGTTGAAGGATAACGCTTCCAAGGAAATCTTGATTAGGACATAAGTAGAGTTTGAATGCTCAAACAGGGTTGCACGGAGAGTAGCTGACGAAGAGAAAATGTGGAGGCCCAGTACCTATTGTATTGTACCAGAGTGAGTCGCTTCCACCATGCAAAGCTACCGAAATACGTGGTACCTGACTTCCAACTTTTGCTGGTAATGACGGTTCACGAGATTACCTACAATGGTATTGTGGTCATGGTCATGCAGGCTGCATGCATGATGCAGAAGTGCGCTTGAATTGGTTGCTTCCCATCCACGCGATTTAACCACAGCGAATCAGAAGTAGGAGAGAAAGAACCGCTCAAGTGCTAGAAAATGCTTTTGCCAATAGTACGGGAAATAGATACTCCATCCAGCCAGTATTGTGCTGTTCCTGTTCGTTTCTTAAGCTCATACGGTTTTGTCAAGCGAGAGTCCACTACTAGAGTGACACGAAGATACAGAAGGCATGCGAAGAAGCCGCATCTTCTCGGATCGTTTACCAAAAGGAGTAGGAGAGGACGAAGTTTTGAGAGTGCCAAAATGCAGTGACGGAGAACCTGGTCGAGGATAATTTATCGTACTTCAAATTACAATAGGCTCGTGCACAGCTCAGGACGTAACTTGGGGTATTCCCACCAAAAATAATCAGGATGGAGGTGGATGAAAGCTTTGATAGGAAGAAAATAGTGAAAGCTGATAGAAGTCCGAGGAACGCCGAGTGTGACTCGGGCGGATACGGATGGCCTAGCCGCATATGGGCAGCACGCATTGCCCTGATATTCCATGAGTTTTTTACAGTCCAGGTTGAGACAAGTCAATCCAAATCTGCTCATCAATTGGCATGCTGCAACTGTCCCAGCTGTGCAGAACGCGATCCTTCTCTTCCTGTCCTTCTGCCGTACCTTGTACGTTGTTCCGCCGAGCCATGTCTGCAACTTCAGCGAGGAGTGACCCTTTTCGGCCGGCCAAAAGAGTAGCTGGGCACAAACAAGATGTCTGGTATGCTAAGCCGGATGTCTTTGAGGCTAATTCTTAGCTAATGCTTCAACCAACCAGGACCATGGTCAATGAAGCAGCAGCGGCATCTCCGGTACAACCAATTGTAAACATGGGCCAAGGTTTCTTGTGAGTATGTCACCTTCCAAGAATGAGATCGAGAAGATACATTAAGATCCTTTAGTGGCTATAATCCACCGAAGTTTGTAATCGATGCAGCCAAGGAAGCTCTGAATAAAGTTGAATGCAACCAGTATTCTCCTACACAGGCACGGAGACCTACCTGTGGTACATTGTAATTCTGACTAACTCAAGCAAAGGGTCGGCCCAGGCTAAGGAAAGCATTAGCTGATGCCTACTCTCCGTTCTTCGGCAGAAAGATCAATCCAGACACAGAGGTAACCATCACTAGTGGCGCCAACGAAGGCATTCTTAGCGCCTTTATGGGCTTTGTTGAACAAGGGGACGAAGTTATCGTCTTCGAACCGTTCTTTGATCAGTGAGGATAGTCATCGGACGTGCCATGTGTCGATGCTAAACCTTGAAACATAGGTACATTTCAAATATTGAAATGGCTGGTGGTACCTGCAGATATCTACCACTTCAGCCACCCAAGTATGGAGCTTCAAAAACATCATCTGCTGCTGATTGGACAATCAACATGGCTGAACTGGAGAATCTCATCAATCCTAAGACAAGGATGATAGTGAGGCTTAACCCGCACAATGAACAAGTACATTTTACTAAGTGAAGGGCATAGATGCTTAATTCTCCGTAGGCTAAACACCTATCGCCGTTTTTACACCCCGCTTATAAACTTCAGACACAATCCCGTAGGCAAAGTCTTTTCCAAAGAAGAACTTCAAGCCATTGGCGATCTTTGTGTGAAGCACAACATCCTTATCCTCTCTGACGAAGTATGCTCAAACCTTCCAAAATACTAAAGCTTTAGGGTACCCAACTCATACTCTGTACAGGTCTATGACCGCCTCTACTACGTTCCCTTTACCCGTATAGCCACCCTCTCTCCTGAGATTGCCAAGCTCACTATCACGGTTGGTTCTGTCGGCAAGAATTTCTACGCTACCGGATGGCGAATTGGCTATCTAATTGGTCCCGAACATCTGATTCAATATGTATCTGCTGCCCATCTTCGAATATGCTATAGTAGCGTAAGTCCCTTGCAGGAAGCCGCTGCTGTAGGGTTTGAGCAGGCAGATAAGATGGGGTTCTGGGAGGAAAGTAAGAAGGAAATGCAAGGGAAAATGAAAAGGTTTAACGAGGTCTTTGATGAGCTTGGTCTACCTGTGAGCGACCTCTAGCGAAAGGCGGAGTGAAACTGCTCCCTGGCAGCTAATATTCTTTTATCAGTATTCCGACCCCGAAGGTGGATACTTCGTTCTGGTGAACATGACCAAAGTCCAGCTCCCCAAAGACTACAGCTATCCTCCACACGTCGCCGAACGACCACGCGACTTTAAGCTCAGCTGGTTCCTGATTATGGAACTAGGCGTTGCGGCTATACCTCCCACAGAATTCTATACGGCCCAAAATGCGCATTTGGCGGAGAACTGGCTCAGGTTTGCCTTTTGTAAGAACGATGATGTACTGGAAAGCGCGAAAGAGAGATTGAGAGGGTTGAAGAAGTACATGAAGGACTGAAGACGAACTTGTAGGTCCTTGCAGCTTAGGTATACTGGAGATTTAGACTACAGAATTACGCAGGCTAGACTACGTTTGGGGCGACCCTGACCATTCGCTATCAATTACATCTATTTGGAGAACACTTTGTAATATTTGAACCCCTTTCCAAGCACCCTTGATCATTGAGGAGACTACAGCTCCTGTATCTCTACCGATACCATCCACATCCATCAAGCTAATAATTCTAAGAAATAACTCTCAGACCCAGGCTAGGAGTCACCTATGCATGCACGCCTGCGCCAAACTCAGAATCGCTTGCATCGCTGCTTGAAGGGTCGCTTCCCGGGGCTGAGCTTGCAAAATTCAAAGCTTCCAAAACTAGTGGCAAGAGATAGACATGTGCGCCTGAGGCTGAGGGGCTTGGACTCCGTCTGGGTCAGTCTAAACTGACAAGGTGTCTTTATGTCGGAAAGAAAGAAGCTCTTCTAATATGTGGAGACCTGCGGGCCTGATTTTGTTGCCAGTTTCCGGGAAGTGAACCGGGACTGTCGTCTTGGGACTGAAACAGTGTCGTCCATGTCTGAAACATCCATGTTGAGTCTGGGATTATGCCTCGCGAGCTGTTCTGAGTGACGGGAATTGTGGGATGCATCAGTGAAGAGGAGTAATTTCGCGAACTAATTATCTGAAGGGCGAAAGCAAGCCGTTGCAATTATTTCCTTCTAATTGACGCGTCATCCTGATCGACAGGCAGCTCCCGGCTTGGCCAGAACGTTGAAATATGGCCAATCCCAACATCTCGTACAGCTATATCAGTCCATTATTTGGAGGGGAATGGCGAGTCTTGAAAATGTCTGGCATGTTCTACTTGTTATCTTCCCCAAACGCCCTCGATTTCTTGCTCACTGAGGATACTGGTTCAGAAAAATAAGAGCAATACTTAAACCAGAACCAAACATCAATCGGAACTTCTATGGCAATCGAGCAGCACTCGTAGGAGCTATACAGTGCCTCGAAATGTATAGCCACCTCAAAGGTGTCTCTGCGGTGATCGAAAAGGACTTTCAAACCTTCACTCTTCGCACCCAAATGGTCATGAACCGCATTCATGCTCTTCCGTATCCAGACCTGGAAGACGCCCGCTCTTGTGCCGTGCTCACAACACTCAAGAGGATAATATCATACTGAAAGTCGCATCTTTCGATCCCCAACGATTCGGCGATGTGGCGATCTCGAGTGTCTTCGGTGCAGGATCGTCTGAAAGAGCAAACTAACAAGGGGGAGATCTATACACCAATGCTGTCTCTAGTTTCAAGCCTTGTTGATCTTGTAGAATATTCGATTGGGATTTCTGCAATTTGACATCTTGTTGACTTGGTATTCTTTCCACTATGCATTCGTTTCACTTGACACCTCTTCTTCGATATCACTTTTCGTACTGTCTTCGATATCAAATCTCTTGGTTTATGGCTATCATCCTTGTGATCATACTAGACTTAAGATAATCACTCTACTTTCAAGGCAATTTATACCTCACCAAGTTTACGAAGCCTTGTATTCCAGCATCCCGCCTCGATTAAGGCCTCGCGCGTTAAAGACGCTTGATTAATTGCCTGATAAACGATACACAGCATTTCACGTACGAAGTGTCGGTCACAAGGCAAAAATTGAGACTAAGGTTATGAGACGGAGTATTTAACGATGCTTCTGCATTCTTGTTTTGGAATGCAATCTCAAGCCGTTTCTCAACGGCCACAAGTATTCTCGTCATCCTGCTCATAAACCTGAATACAATTAGCATGTTTATGTTTCCGATGTCTCCCAATCTTGATTGTTACTCCCAAAACTACGTACCATGCTTAAAATTCTTCCAACAAATCTCGGCTTTCCAACCGGTCTGTAAGCAATAGAGTCACGCTCTTTAACGCACTTCTTCCTTTGACATCAACTTCACCCTTTTCACTATAATAACAAAAGAACCATTGCTTCGACCACTTTTTTCCTCGCAGAAGCTCAGGCCAACTTTCACCCCCCCCCCCTCCCCCCCCCCCACTTAATATATATTTCAAAAGTCTGTAACTCCACCTCCGCAGAAACCTACGCTTCACATTGTGTACTTGTTGAAACACGCAAGTTCTTCGCTCACTGACAGGAAAAAACCATGTAGAGTCCTTACGAGTAAGCCCGAAAGCGTAAGGGATAGGACTGAAGTCTGTAAAAGTGAGTCGAAAGCTAACTTTCAAACCCGAAAAGCCAACCCTGCCCCTCCTCTCCTTCCCCTTCTCCCCCCCCAAACCTCACCAAAGTCTCCCACGTCCTCTTCTCCTTCACTCCCCTGTCAGAACCCCACTATTATGCCCCCCCGCCTCGCCAAGTACCCCACCACAACCCTCCTGAAACCCGCTGATATCTTGCCAAAATCATTCAATCTCGTAGCGTTGACAGGTTAATACTTTCTGGACGAGGAAAGTAGAAGAGAGGAAGGATAGCGGTGAGGGTTCGAAGGTGTTTGTGCGATCGTAAAGGGGTGTGATTGGAGAGGGGGTTGGGTTGGGAATAGACTGTCAACGAGGGCGAAAGAAGGAGTAAAGAACATGGGGTGGAGAAGAGGTTTGGAAGAGGGAGTGGGTTGGAGGTTGTGGGTTGGGTTTTTTGGTTAGGGAGGGAGGGTGATGTGTGTATCCATACCATTATTTCATGTGCATGATTGCGAGCATTTAAGATCAAACACTCACTCTAACAAACTTATTCTACTCTACCGATATAGAAAAAGCTTCTCACGAGTTGAAATCATTCTTTACTCTTGTATGAAGGCATCTCTCTACCTCGCTATTTACCATAATCATAGACTTGTATATATCGTTGCACTTTTCTGCTGCATTATTTCTCATTACAGAAAAGTCATGAGACTCAAACTGTAAATTAAAACTGTTCATGCACTTCTTCTGATTGTATATGTAGAAAACTATTAACTTTAATTACGAAAACATACACAAATCTGAAAGTCATCTTGAGACTTGAACATTTCTTCTTCTAGCAATCTCTCAAGATATATGGCTTATACTCACGCACTTTCCCCATCTTACCACTTGTTCACGTGGAGAACCCTCGAGATAAGTCTCAGAATGTATCTGTACATGTAGATGCGTTTTCCGATTCACCACCTCTTACCTCAGAGAAACTGTTTCTAACATCTCACAAATCTCACACAATCTCACGCACGTTCTCCAATTGCCTACCAAGATAAGCGGAGAAAATCATCAATTTGCTATGCTAAATTTGTCCCCTAACATCGCTATCTCGCCGCGTGTCCAATCGGCCAATCGGAAAATCATCAAAAAAATCGTCAAAAATTCCCCTTTTCTCCAAAAATCAAGCATTTCACATGAGATCGCACATTACGCCATTCCCCACGCCACCGCCGGAGACAACAAGGTTCTTATAAGTCCAATCGAACTTTTTGTTCTTCCCCTTCTCGCCTTTCTGATCTCCGCCCTGGCCCATCACCAGAGCGTCGAAATTGTCACAGGACGAGACCGAGGAGGTCGGGGATGACGTGCCGGGGACGCTGGCGCGCGGAGAGGCGGCGTGAGAATTGGGATAGGTGGCGTGAAACGTAGCACGACGAGAGGCGCCATCTCCGCGGCCGTTATGAGCAGCGCGAGCCTCGTCTGGGGAGCCGGAGACGCTGCCGGTAGGAGAGCCAGAGCGCGGAGAATCGACCAAAGTGGTGCCGGAGATAGAGGCCGAAATGCGGGTATTCTGATTATTCGACATTTTGGAGAATATCAATGAATGTGTGGTAATATGCTGTACCACCCCATGTTAGAAAAACATGATCTGGCAGAGAAATAGAGCTTTTCGGTGAAGGATCCCGAGGGATAAAAGGTTTAACAGGCCAGAAAGGTAGAACGCTTACCAGATTGCTAACAAGCACAGAAAACTAAAGAAAACCGGTCAAAGGCGTGGATATTGATTCAAAGAAATGTTGTTGAAGGTTGTAGCTTTATCTTAGATAGAGCTGTGAAAAGAGCTACCGGAGCTCTTTGAATAAATTTGTAGAGATCGGGCTGTCACAACTGACAGAGGCTGATGGTTGTACTATGTCAATCTTAAGAGATGTTCCAGTTGACTTCGATCAAGGACAAAAAGACAAAAAGTGTCTACAGCATAGTCAGAATGGCAAATCCGATTCTGTTGAACGCGGGGTTTCAGATCACCCTAAGTGATGCTTCTTCAGATGGAACAGTACATCAGAACCGTCGAGAAGTGCTAAGAATGTAAAGAGCAACTGGTCTAAGGCGCGGTTGTGGTAGTCTTGAACACTTGAGTGTACGTGATCCGAGCTGCCAGAGCTCGCTGGATGATGTAAGGAAGATGCCGTGGGCTGGACAAGACTCTTATTAGCAAGATTGTTGAAAGTGAACGGAGGTAAGATTAAGGACATCAATAGCGATTCAGATACCGTGAGAATGGACAAGTCGAACACGGAGTAATGCTCAAAGGTGCAAAGAACGTAGAAAAGCAGGTTAATGGCACGGTGCTCACCTAGGAAACCGTTCTACAAATCTTGCAGCCGTAGAATGGTCGATAAGATGCAGTAGAGCTACCAGAGCTCTTCGAATATGTGTAAGGAAAAGCTGTATGCTAGAATTTGTATTTGTTAGTAAAGATGTTGTCCTTCGAAAATGTTGAAAGTGAGCGCAAGTGAGGCCAAGAATGTGAACAGTGAGCAAGATATATCAATAATGGGCAACAAGATGCGGGGTACACGAATAGCCCTAAGTGTAGTTCCTTCAATGGACAAGACCTCAACCTTCAGTATCTTGAAGCTGACATGGATGAGCGTGCAAAGGTCATGACAGAAGTTACATTCTTGAGGGGCTTGCAGAGTGTAACGCACCTGGTGTAATAGATGTTCAAGTGCTTGAGCACTGCTGATCAAGCACAGGGCTCGGACGTTGAAAGCAAGGAAGGTGTGGTGGAATGAGTTGAAGATGTAGAAAGTAAAGGAAGATGAAGCCGCAACCTAAGGGGACTGTCAAGAGGCGGTAGTGGAATAACATTAGGCCGACTTCTTAGGGTTCTACCATTACCTTTCCACTGAACGTCTGTCACAAGAGAACAAGACAGTGGCCACGGCAATGGCCAGTCAACGACTGTGTACATAGGAGCAAGAAGAGTTAGAGGCAGATTCCGAACAGCGAAGGGACACCATTCTGAAGTCCACAAGACCAATGCGACTCAGGTAATGTAATCGTGGAAAAGGCATGACCAGTACGGCATACATAGACCACAGCTACGACGGCGGTCTTATGTATCCTCGGTTGCAGCCACACATATTGAGCCCTCTAAGTGTTTTAACAAGTCCAACATCATGCATCAAGCTTACAGAGATCTTCCAGTGCACAAACGCAACGAACTTAGATTAACGAAAAGTTCAGCAAAGAATGGATTTTTCAATCGCCAGTGGTTGACGTCCATGTTCGTGAATATTACCGAAAGACGTGGAACCTTGAATGTTGTTAATAGTAGTGACGACTACCATGAGAGTCTAGTGGTGCGTTCTTTTGAAGTCATTATGTAGTCGTCTGTGGACCAACTCTTATGACAAGGAAGAAAGTAACGAGTTAAAAGTAGAGAACAACGTCGTTGGTGGCAGAAAATTAAAAAATTCTCCGTGGCGATGACAACAGTCTTGAGCGGTACAACTCTCTCATGCATACCTTAGGTCCAATGGTCAATCATAGACTGAGAAGGACGCTCTCCATCGAGTATTGTACAAGGATCACTATTCAAGTGCATCGAAAACTCTTGGTAGATGGGGCAGAACCAGCTTATCGGGCAATGCGCAGAATGTCATTCGTCGTCCTGGCTATTACTAAAACCTACTTATAGTAATCCTGGCTCGAAGTTACCCCGGGCGTTGGTGGAAGAGCCCCTGGCATCGGTGGCATCTGGTAAGATGATGCTCTGGATGTTGACGGTTGGGTTCTTCGCGGTTGCGCAGCTAACGAACGTGTGGCGCTATCGTTTGACCGATCATCTACCTGGTCGCTAAATGTTGGGCCCAGTGGCTGCCTCGGGTGAGAGCTCTTGATGGCACTGATTTTGGCTGTATGAGAAGATTTTCTTGATTGCTGTTGCCTGAGGCGTTCCTCGGTGTCTCGTAAGCGTGCTTCTAGAGCTTCGAGCTCCTGGTTTTGTGAATCAACTGCCTGTTTTCTGACACTTGTCAACACTTTGCTGTGAAGGCTCTTACGTAGTACTTCGAAAGGATAAAGATCCGAAACATACTTTTGCTCGACTGATTGGACAAGGCCTTTCAGATTCCGGTCGACGTTGCTGTCTATAGAGAAGGCATCATTGAGAGCAGCGGAGAAATTACGCGCAATAGTACTATGAGAACTGTCTCAGCTGAAGCATATAGCTTTGCAAGTAGAGCCATACGATTGGGGTCGACCATTGGACTTCCGTGGCCCTTCCTTGTCAGACATAGCGTTTCCCGATATGAAGGGAATAGCTTAACAACGTTGGGCTATCCAATTCAGAGCATACAAAGTTGGCGTGTTTTTGGATTCATGTGTATATAGTTACACGGTAATGATGTTGGAGGAAAGGGATTAGAAGGCGAGGTTGTTAGGGGCAGTAGCATGAGGGAGGAGAAAGGGAGGTCAACAATGACGATCCTATCCAGGGTTCGCGGGGTTGCAGGGATGCCTAGTAGAATAGGCTTTAATGCTCGTTCCTCGCTTATCTTGTGCCATATATTTAACACTCTTCGCAAGCTCCCAACAGCTGTCCAGAGAACGCAGAAAGAAGGGCGCGGAGCGAACTTCGGGGCATCAGTTTAGACTGGTTCAGATTGGAGACACGCCTGGGTCGCTGCTTCCCAAGGATCTTTCATTGTGGCTCCGATCCTAGCATCAACCAGACGGAAAAGTTCGTACGACAATTGGGTCGGCGTAGCATGGGACATGACCTCAGTCTTTGTGCATTCTCCGCTGGAAACATTGTTGCTATTCCAAACACTACAGCCATATGCCGGGAATCCACCATCTTTCGAAAAGGTGTCGAGCGAGCTTAAGAACAATGAGATACTTCGAGATAGCGACTCTTCCGACAATGGCCGCCTTGAGCCAGAATCCCTCAGAGAGTTATACCTGCGTATCTTGAGGGAGGAGGTAAAGCTAGAGGTGACTGGGACCGACAATGCTGGGTCTGACATGAAGAGCCAACACAATTCCCGCAAACGAAAGATATCAAGGCCACCGTTGGAGACCGAGAGCGATGCGCCACAGTACAGCTACTTGCTACCACGTGCGACTAAGCGCCTTTACTTCCGCTATAGAGATCATGCAGTCAAGGCCATTGAAGAGCAAGAGCGAAAGTATCGTCTGGTTCAAAGGGATATCCAGGAGATAACTCGAGGAGAGTGGGATGCGCGATTACAGCATCAAGAAATTGCGAACAAGAGAGATCCGAAGCGACCTTCGTCAATCCAAACATTGCTACGCAGTGATGAGCCTGCGGAAGAAAAGCCACTAGTCGGCGAAACTCATACTGCTTCAAAGAGTCCAGTACAACAATCCATTACTGCAACTCTCCCTGAAGCTTCGAACCCAAGCTCGTCAGAGAACGTACTGGTCCAGCAGCCTACAAAAGAAGCCAATGGCCAGGGGAGTATCACCGTGCGTCAAGACGCAGTGGCCGTGAGTGATGTTCCGCCGCAAACACAAGAAAGCGTAAGGGTTGAAGCTACGCTTCACAATGCGCCGCCAGTATCGGCGCCAGAGACGCAGCGGGCTCCTAGCATCGCTCAGGATTCTAGGTCTATCTCGCAGCCCACTTTACCACAAAGTGCTAGGCTCCCTCCGCCGACACCCCAATATGCGAGTTCTGGGTACTCGTTGGGATCACCGAAAGCGGAAAACCCCATATTATCACATTCTACAGGCCAGCCGAGAACAGGGGTTATGCCAATTCCAAGCCCACGCATCGCTCATCCACCAATGACTCTCCCTGATCCATCTGCGTCACCCATAATACTACCGCCTCCACCTGGCATGCTTCGGTCATCTGGATCTCCTAATGGACCTTTGGATGCCCTTGCTGATATGGCAGGCCAGCACAGGTCAAGTCCTACATTACCTATACCGCGGCCTGCTCAGTCTCATGGAGTTCAGCCACATCCAGTACAACTGCCGCAACCGCGAAATTATGCGCAGCGTGCATACCCATACTATGACAGCCAATCACCATATCCAGTAGCTTACCATCCCTACGGTCAGAATGCATTACCTCCCTACCACACCCCGAATCATGGGATTGTACCTGGTTATCGTGCCGCTGGCCCAAATCCTGGCCAAGGTCCTCATTTTGGCAATCATTCGCAGTATCAGTCTCCTCTACCGCCTTACTACCCGCTATACAACCAAAGCCCTCCATACTATCAGCCAACACCAGGCCAAGCCCCGTACAGCCAAAACCCGCCCCTTATATTGCCCGATCAGCGGACGCCTATTGTAACGCCCATTGGAAGACAACGGCCGCCCAGGCCGTCTCCGATCTATACATCTGCTTCTTCAACGAAATGGAAGGACATTGAGATTCCTGGATCTGTAAGATCTGAGGTGGCCCGGCCTGGTCCTGACGAAATCAGCCCCATCAGCGAAAGAGCTCCTTCGCCCGCTTTAGAAATCTCGAAAACTCCAAGCAAAGCTACCAAAGGCAAGCAAGGTAAAAAGGATGCTAAAAAAGAGTCTTTTGGGAAAAAGCCCCAAATTGGGGGATCTCAACAAGGACGAGCGGCCAGTACCGCCTCTTCCGCCGTCGCCGGCTCCCTTCGCGCCCGAACCAGATCCCAATCTATCGCCTCCCCTGCCGACGAGCTGTCCCTCGATACGACCCCAGCCCCTTCGCGAAAAGTAAAACCAGAACCCCCTGCAACCCCTGCCCGGGATGATGACACCTCTATTACCGAAACCACCGCGGACGAAGGAGGACGTGGCTCCCGTAAATCCACACGCCGCCGACGCGAAACCCTACGCGGGCTGGAATCGATGACTGAACTCACGCGCAGCACGAGCGCGAAACACGGCAATCGCCCCTCTGTGCTTGACGAACCTACCGCCCAACCGCAGTCATCGACAAGACCAAACCAAGTTCTCGGCTCCCGCAACTTTCCCCGCACTTCTGCAACCATCATGAACGACATCACGGGCCACAAACTCGCCTCCATGTTTGCCAAACCCTTGACTGAGCGTGAAGCTCCTGGCTACAAGGACCTGATCTACCGCTCTCAGGATCTCAAAAGCATCAAATCAGCTATCGCGGCTGGCGCGAGGGCTGTGGCCAACGCCGCGGAGAATGCCAGCACGTCTGCGATCGGGGATACCGGGAGCCCTGGAACCGCCGGCACAACCCCTATGATGAAGACGACATCCTCTTCTACCCTCTGGCTGCCCGCCCGCGATGACGTGGTACCGCCAAAAGGCATAGTCAACTCCGCCCAGCTCGAGAAGGAACTTATGCGCATGTTCGCCAACGCCGTCATGTTCAACCCGGACCCCAAACGGGGCGTCGGTCCCGCCTTCCGCACACGTTCCAAGATTTCCAAAACTCAACAAGGCCAAATGGGTGCTGATAATGACGCAGCTGGGGTTGGGGAGGAGCCGGAAGAAGGTGGAGTCGTGCATGATGCGAGGGAGATGTGCCGGGAGGTGGAGAGAAGAGTCGCGGAGTGGAGGGCAGCGGAGATGAAGGGAAGGAGGAGGGAGGAGGGGGTTGAGGCGGATGAGTTGGCAGTGGAGGAAGAGGAGGGAGGGGCGAAGAAGAGGAGACGGTGATTGGGGCGCCGGAGCGGCGATGTTGAGATAGCAGTATAAAGTTGTGTGATGACAATTTTCCCCGGACTTATGCAGCAGAATTTCGTGCACTATAATAAGGTAGGTACTTTAATCAAGAGCCTCATGAACATCTTAAGCGAGAAAGCTCCCGCTCCCGAGTCCCCGCAATGCGGACTTCTAATCCATACTCCACATTCCCTCCAACGTGCTTTACACAAGCTCCGCCTCATCATAAAGATACTGATCATCGCAAAACATGCCCAAGCTCAATCCGGCATCCCTGTACCGCCCAAGAACCTCACGCTACCCCCTCCTACGACGAACTTTCTGCGTCAGCTCAAAGCGGCGCGCAGGAGAAGTACGAATCGTCGAGGTGGGCCCGCGTGATGGCTTGCAGAATGAGAAGAATTCGATACCCTTACAGACGAAGATTGAGCTCATACGGCGACTGGCAAATACGGGGGTGAGGAATATTGAGGCGGGGAGTTTTGTGGCGCCGAAGTGGGTTCCGCAGGTATGTGGTGTCCCTTGGGATGAAGTGGTGGTTGTGAACATGGGAGGATGCTGCTACGGGGTGAATACAATGATGGATTGATTGGCTAAGGGTATTTTGTATGGAATCTAGATGGCCAATTCGGCAGAAGTACTCAACCACCTCCTCGGCCACCCTCCCTCTTCCCCGCACTCCATTGCATACAATTTTCTTGTTCCTAACCTCAAAGGCCTCGAACATTTCCTCAAAACAGCAGACGATACGGCAAAAACATCAGACAAAGGCGAGAACACCCCCATCACATCGCCTGAAGATCCGAATGCCCCTCCTACACCTCCTCCATCGCCAAATCCAGAAGACGAAGAGCCGGCACCCATAACATCGACGCAGGATCCGAATGAGATGCCTTCCGATATGTCTGGAAAGGACGATCCGGTCCAACCAGCAAAGTCTGCGGCAGCGAGGGATTCCATGGAGATATCCCTCTTCACCGCGGCAACAGAAGCGTTCTCAAAAACAAACACTAATTGCACTATTGCGGAATCACTCGAACGCTGTAAGCCCATTGTCTCATTAGCGAAATCCCGAAATATCCGAGTCAGGGGCTATGTTTCTGTTGCGCTCGGCTGTCCTTACGAAGGGCCTGATGTTTCTCCGAGTAAAGTGGCTGAAATAACAGCGACGTTGCTCGAAATGGGCGCGGATGAGGTCTCGGTGGCTGATACTACGGGCATGGGTACTGCGCCCCGTACCCAAGAGCTCCTGAAGGCGTTATCCGCAGCTGGAGTCTCCCCCAAAGATCTCGCACTTCATTTCCACGACACCTATGGCCAGGCGTTAGTAAACACTGTAGTGGGTCTTGAGCACGGTATCAGGACCTTTGATAGTAGTGTTGGAGGTTTAGGGGGATGTCCGTATTCCGTGGGGGCGACGGGGAATGTGGCCACGGAGGATTTGATATATTGTTTGCATAGTCTGGGGGCGACAACGGGGGTGGATATGGAGAAAATGGCGGAGATCGGGAGTTGGATTTCGGGGGAGCTAGGGAGAGAGAACGATTCGAGGGTGGGAAAGGCAGTGTTGGCGAGACTTGCACAGGGGCAATAAAACGATGCTTCTCCTTCGGTGTGGAGTCTGAGGTACGTTTGCGGGTTGCGAATCGAGAACAACTGGTATTAGCCCCAAAAATATTGGAATGTCGAGTTTTGGCGTCGGTATGCCTCTGGATCTCTTGGCCGCGGATGAGGACGGGCGATTTACTTGGTCGTCGATCGAACTCTTATATTGAGTATCCTCCGGGAACAGAAAACATTCGAGGCTGTCACAATTTGTCCTGGGGCTCAGGGTTGAAACAAAAAGCTCCATGCAATCCGGTAAAAGTTTGGATTGGATTAAGTCGGCGGATGTTGTTAGTAAGTGTTGGGCCAGGAAGGTACGAAGCTAAGACCAGGGATGTTAGACATGGCCAGTGAGTCTAGCAAGCACCAGGAAGAACCGAAGATCGGCCCAATTCCTGCATCTTGACTCCAGCAGGATCAAAATCGTAGGCTTTCATCCTACTCAACCTTTGCCCGTCTCCACAACGATAAACCTTCCCATCTTCTTCGGCGCCTGCCCCAGCGGATCCCACCATCCCTCTACAACTTCTTCCGCCGCATTAACCTCTTCCTCAACCCTTCCCCTAATCCTCCCCCGCTTCCCCACAACCTCTTCCTTCTCAAATTCCCCCTTCAACTCTTCCATCCCGATTTCTCCCTCCTGTTCCGCATCCCGTGTCTCATCCCGAATAGCTCTTAATGGCTCCACGCCCTCCGTATCAACATCCTGAATCGCGCGTACGAATTGAAGCTGCGATTTGAGGTCCGCGATCATGTTTGCTTCTTCGGCCTCAGAGGAGGGAAGAGGAAGCGCGGAGAGGCGGAGGAGATGGTGGAGTTGTTTGCGTGTGATGTTTGAGGAGGTCGGGATAGTTTGGGATGGAGAGGGGAAGAGGGATTTTGTGGACCAGGAAGGGTTAGAGAGAAGGGTTGTGAAGTCGGCAGGGTTGTCGAGGGTCGGCGGTGGAGAGGAGGGTTTAGAAGAGGGGCTTTGAGGATGTGGAGTATGTTGGAGGCGTCGCTGGATCGAGATGGGGCATTTTCGCGTGAGAGTTGCTCTCCGCATGAGATGCATCGTTCTGAACAATTTCCGTAGATTCTAATATAATGTTGGTGCTTCTAAAGGTATGGGGGGTTGTTTTCCGTAAGGTGTAAAATTTGTCCGCTGTCCCTTCTCAGCTGTTACCCGGCGTTCAAACCCTTCGACTTCGATCGGAAGTGGTTACTGGAGATACTCATTAGCAATCAGAGACTCAGAACGTAGCATGGAGGAGGAAAGGACTCTAGTCGATGTTGGCAAAGCAGTCGATGCCGAGCTTGATATTCAACAACCCACTGAGACACGGCAGCCCAAGAAGAGGTTCATCGGACGAAGAGCAGCAGCGGAAATAGCACAAAGGAAGGGTGACTCCGGAAGCACAATTGAAGATAGTGGAGCAATGACAGGTTCCTGTGATCTCTCTGTTACTCTTGACCTTGTGCTGACTACATGTACAGTAGCACAACCCAGAAAATCAGCAAGAGCTCTGAATCAAGTTCCGCTGGAAATCATTGAAGACCCCGAAATCAACGATGCTATCGCCCTCCTCCCACCAAACTACTCATTCGAAATACATAAGACCATACACCGAGTACGCAGTTCTGGTTCGAAGAAGATAGCACTCCAATTCCCCGAAGGACTTCTCCTGTTCGCCACTACCGTCTCCGACATCCTTACTCGATTTTGCCCTGGTTCAGAGACCCTTATAATGGGCGATGTCACATATGGAGCATGCTGTATTGACGATTACACTGCTCGTGCGCTAGGATGTGACCTGTTGGTTCACTACGCCCACAGCTGTCTCATCCCAGTGGACGTTACTAAAATCAAAACCCTCTACGTCTTTGTCGACATCACCATCGACACAACCCATCTTCTAGCCACTCTCGAGCGCAACTTTCAACCCGGGAAAACCATTGCTATGGTCGGCACAATTCAATTCAACGCCACCCTCCACACTATAAAACCCATCCTCGAGCGCGCAGGCTTTAAAGTCCTCATCCCCCAAATTACCCCCCTAAGTAAAGGCGAGATCCTTGGCTGCACCTCCCCTAGACTCTCCAATGATGCTGCTGATCTAATTCTCTACCTCGGCGATGGCCGCTTCCATCTCGAATCTGCCATGATCCACAACCCCACCCTACCCGCCTACCGGTACGACCCCTACAGCCGAAAACTCACCCGCGAGACCTACGACCACGCCGAGATGCACGACCTCCGCCGCGAAGCCATCGCCGGCGGCCGCAAGGCCAAAAAATGGGGTCTTATACTCGGCTCCCTCGGCCGCCAAGGAAACCCGCATACCATGACCCTTATCGAAAACACTCTGACCGCGCAAGGCACGCCCTTTATCAATCTCCTCCTCAGCGAGATATTCCCCGGCAAGCTGGCGCTGATGCCGGATGTCGAGTGCTGGGTGCAGATTGCGTGTCCAAGGTTGAGCATCGATTGGGGGTATGCGTTTTCAAAGCCATTGTTGACGCCTTATGAGGCACTTGTGGCGTTGGGGGCTAGGGAGGGGTGGGAGAGTGGGAACCAGGGGGTTTATCCTATGGATTTTTACGCCAAGGATGGGTTGGGCCGGACGAGGGAGGGGGATGTTGGTCCTTTGGTGAAGGCGAGAGGCTGAAATCATTGAAAGGGTTATGAATTGCGCAGGTGCAACGGGGTAAACAGATGCAAAAACCCGGACTGCCTGTGTCGAGCCTTTGAGGATTCGAAGATCCTCCTCGGCCTCGAGCATGGTCGAGTACATCTCGCATGGTGAAACGACATTTCCGTCGTCACGCAACCCCTGCAACCGAACAATCCTCACTACGAACGCCCGCTCAAACGAGGTCAGGTCCCCAGAAACGGAACCATTACACTTGGCGAGCCTCCCCAGCTCATCCATGTCGCCTCCACCAACCCTATCGAATAAATCATATCGAATAGAACCACGAAGCGTGCGTTCTTGCCCCCTACGGAACAGAACCAAAATCACAGCACACCACCCCTACCGCAACCATAGCCACCTCATCCAAACCCACGTCTCTAACCCCTCCAGCCCGTCATCAACCTCTCCATCCCGCCTCTATTTTCCACCCATACCACTCACAGCGCTTATCCCTGGCAAGTAGTGTGGAGTTTCTTCATGAAAGCGAAGGAACGACGGGTGGAAGACTTGTAAGACAGGGGCGTTGAGAGTGGGCAGATTGATGGACTCAAGGTGGGGGGATTGTGGAGGGCTCTAGGTCGGAAGGTCGCGAATAGGTGGATGGAAAGAAGAGCGCGCAGTGCAGGAATCGAATATAATGAATATATATCTATATTATCCTGAGATACTTGAACCGTCGTATCAAAATCAACACCCCACCAAGCCCCCTTCCTCCCCATTTCCCCTTTCTCGCCTCCTCCCCTTCTCCTCTGCTCCTCTCCAACCCCCCAGAAATCTCCATCTTCATCTCCATCCCGTCCCATCCCACATCCCACACCCAACCCCCTCAACAAACCCAAAACCCCCCCCCCCCAAAAAAACCAACCACTTCCACAAAGCTCAACAAGCTCGACCTTCCCCATCTCACCCACCCTTTCCCTTGAGCACGCCTCTCCAAAAAAAAATCAAAAAAAAATCGCAAATCACAAAAGCACACATTTCTATTCCCACCTCCCCCAATCTACCGCCTCCCCTCGTCTTCGTTCCCTTCTCGCTTCTTTAAAATTCTTTTCAACGCATCTTTGCAATTCTTTTCCCTCAAAATTCTTTGCAAGAATGAAAGGTTTCTGTTCTATCCCACCCCACCTGTTTAAACCCTCAATCAATCAACTCTATCAAAATCCTAAAATGCTATATATTTTTTTTTCTTTTGCTGTCGAGTTGCTCGATACATATATTCTCTTCTTCTTTCCTTCTCACTTTGAGATTGTTGGAAACGGGGTACGTATGTACATACGTATGCACATACGTATGCTCATACGTATACCCCGGCGGTTAGTTATTTCCGCTCCGGCCGAAGCGGCTTGGCGCTAGGGGTATTTATCCTTCCTCCCACTTCTTCCTTCATCTGTATGCTCTACCATATATGCTCTACCTACTAGATAGTCAATATACCTACATGCACATATTCGCTCTGACCCTCATATACCAATAGAGATCTTCTTTCTTCACGAAAGTTTTCGTTCTTTTATCTATCTTTTTAAGAAAGATAAGAAAATAACGAAAATAACGAAAATAACGAATTAGTCGTAGATAGAAAACGAACAGGGCAAACTAAACCGTAATATTTTAATCACAGAAAAAAAAGAAAAATAAGAAAAAAAGAAAGGAGGAGCAAAAAAACATACAGCACGTCAAGCCTCCCTTCCCCCCTCAAAAAAATAACAAAAAAAAAGATTTCGAAAAAAAAATATATACATGTAAAAGAACGATAATAACTCAGCAGTTCTGTTACAGTACATGTAGTTTGATTGTTTTGTTTTGTTTTGTTTTGTTTCATCTTTATTTATTTTTTTGTTTTAACATACCGCGAATGCTTTTCTTTTCGTTACTGATGAATTGAGAATTGATTCGCAATGACGATGAGGGGGATGCTAAAAGGGGGGGGAGGATGATGATGATAAGGGGAGAAAGATGATGAGTGAGGAATGAATTTCTTGAGGCTGATGCCCGAGAGGGGTTGGGGTGAGGGGTGGGGAAGGGAAGGGAAGGGAAGGGAAGGGAAGGGAAAGGAGAAGGAGAAGGAGAAGAAGAAGAAGAAGAAGGAGAAGGAGAAGGAGAAGGAGAAGAAGAAGAAGAAGAAGAAGAAGCAGAGTCATGTATACAGTTTCTGATATATTCATCTCCACCCTCTTACTCTCCCATCCCACCCCTCTCACCCCTCTTCTCCCTCATCCCTCCTCCCCCCTCTCCACCCCACCTCCTCCTCTTTCCATCCCCATCCCCATCTCCATCCCCCCCCCACAACACCACAGCACAGCACACAGCGCACCACACAGCACAGCACACAGCACAGCACACAGCACACCAAACCTCACCCCAGCACAGCACAGCACACCACATCAAATCCCACCATCCCACATCATTCTCATCCCCATCCCCATCCCCATCCCCCTCTCCACCACCACCATCCTCCTCC
>JAABUL010002080.1_pt1 | contig 34771 bp, 5 predicted proteins | sample 5559151 | NCBI WGS metagenome assembly JAABUL01 (sample SAMN10711876, study PRJNA513368) | rock metagenome | isolation source: Antarctica rocks | place: Antarctica: Victoria Land, Pudding Butte sud | reverse complement strand
TTTTTATTGCTTTTGATTGTAAATTATTTGTGTATATAGTTGTAGTTTTATTTATATTTAATATATATTAAATTAAAATTATAATTAAGCTATATTATTACTGTATAGTCTCTCTATAGGGTGATTTCTCTGCAGAAAACCGGTAAATTGCCGGTGAACTCCCGGTGAACTCCCGGTGGACATCCGGTGAGAAAACAGTAATTTCCTAGTAATTCCCTAGTAATTTCCTAGTAAATCACTCGTTATACTTGGTTTGACATCCCATAACACGCCCCACGATGAGTAGGTGAGCTCACCGTTATTGCACTAAAGTATCAAAAAAAAACAATTTAATTAAGTAAAGTAAGTACTTATACTATCTAATATTAATAATAATAGATCTAAATTTGCACGCACTAGTAGAGGGGTCTTTCGCGCGCATATATTTTAAGCAAAACGTCTAATTATCTAATTAAAATTCTACTAGCGTTGATAATTATAGAGCTAGAGCTTTCTCGAGTATTTTAAACTTTAAATTTAAGGTTAAAACTTTAAATTTAAAAATAGAAAAATACTTTAACGACTTCACGCTTTGACGAATCAACGATTTAGATACTTTACTATTTAACATTCTTAAAATTAAAATCTCAATTAGGCTAGCGTCGAGACTTGGTCAAAATTTTCAAATTTTCATATTTTCAAAATTGAATAAAATAGCACCTATAGGGTCTATAGGGTGGATAATCGGTGAATTACCAATGCGAATTTGGTGAGAAGTTTAGGATCGGTGGAAACTTGGTGAACCCTCGGTGAATTCTTGGTGATTCCTCTAGGAATTATTAAAAACCGTGACTATCTAGTGGAAGCACTAGGAACTTCCGGTAGAATCACTTGTACGAAAGCTAGTACAGTATTAAAAAATATATTATATTAAAATAAATAATCAAATATTTTAATTATTTATATATAATATATAATATATAAACTAAGTATATATAGTTGCAAATTTAAATAAAAAAATTATTTCTACAAATATATATTATTTTAAAAAGAAATATATATATTTTTTTTAATATATATTTAGTTTATATTAATCTAATACTTTAAAATTTTAAGTTAAATTTAAAGAATAGCAAAATACAAATTATTTTATAAAATTAAAATATAAATTTTATAAATCTTGTTTAAACTAAACTTATATTTTGTATAAATATAATTATTTATTAATATATAAACAGTATAGAGTATATTACATAAGCTAGATTAATATTAAGTATATATTAAATTTATATAAAAGAATTATTAAAATTAAGAATTTATAACTCTTTTCAATATATATTTTTATTGCATAATAAATTTATTTTATATTTATTATATATTTAATTTATCTTTTATCTTTTCTATTTTTATACTATATATATAAATACTTATTTTGTTATTTAAGACTTTAATAATATATTAAAAATATATAAGTTTAACTAATATTAAATTTGTATTAATAAAATTGTTAAAGTTATTAATTAACTATTGTTTATAATTATTGTTTTTTTTTAAAATATATGTTTTTTAATTTAAAAAATCTTTGTAAAAAATATATTTTTAGCTTAATTTTAAAATATATTATATTTATACTAATTTAATTTTAGTACTATATTAGTACTTTAATTAAAAAAATTGTTTTTATATATTTTATTATACTAATTTGTATTTAGTATATATTTAGACTATATATAGATTAGTATACTTATAGATTTATCTATAAGATTATATTTCTAATAAATGCTAAAAATATATTAGAAATATATTTATTTTAATTAAATATCTACTAGATTTTGATTCGTTAATTAATTGCTAACTAGTATAAAACAATTATTAATTAACTATAAATCTATTTTAATTATTTATCGATTAATTAATTAATAGTTAATTAATATATAGCAATTATCTATCAAATATAGATCTTTTAAATACGATTTTTCTTAATTTTAAATTTTTAAAATTTTGAAATTTTATAAATTTAACTAAATTTCGATATTAGTTCGATTAAGATTTCGACTTTTAATATATTAAATAATAAACAATATATTTTGTTAATTTGTTGATATATATAAAGTTGTTAAAATATTATTCTATTTTTAAATTAAAGATTTAATCTTAAATTTAAAATTTAAGAAACTTAACAAGTTTCTAGCTTTGCAACTATTAATATTATCGAAATTTTAATTATAAAATTACGTAATTTATATAATTTATATACGCGTGTTAGATTTTTTCTACTAGTATATATGTATTATATTGCTTATATATTATTAATATTAGTTAATCTACTTAGATTAAAAATTTAGAAAATTTTTAAAAATTTATTACTAGTAATATTTATTTCTAGAATTTATTTAAAATTTATTTAAAATATTGCTAGTTTAATTATTAATTCGCGTATAATTTAATTAAAGCAAACTCGAAATTTACTCGATATTTTTCGATTAAATAATTAATTTTTGTTAATTAATTATTTGTTATTTAATTGCAATATTTTAACAATATTTTAACAATATTTTGACAATATTTCGACAATATTTTGAATTAATATTAAGTAAATAATTATAATCTTTGATTATATAAGATTTATTATAAATATTAAATCTTTAAATAGATTATTTAATTATATTTTAAGTTTAGTTTATACTAAATATATATTAGTATTAAAAAAATATGATTTTTTTTATATAATAATGGTATATTTAAGATTTCGAATATTTTTAAAAATTTATATTTTATTTATATTTAATATATATAAGCATATAGCTTATCCCAAGTGCAAATTTCCCACTCGAAACGAGCTTATTTCGGGTGGGAATTTCTACTTAAGGTGAGCTCTATTTATGCTTAGTCTATGCCCAACATAGAGCGTGCTAAATAAAACGAAAATTATAAGTTTGAAAAGTCGCCTTTATTGCAAGTTATATACATCAAACATATGCTAAATCTATAATTTCGTTATCGCAAAGCTTATTTTAAATAAGAAATTTGCATTTAGAATAAGTTTTGTTTATGTCGAATCTATGCTTTACATATATTGTGCTAAATTAAGCAAAAAGATTAAAAGTTTAAAGATACGTCAAAAAGAAAATATATACATCTAGCATATATTAAGTATATAAATTGATTATTTTAATATATTAAGTAATTATAATTTTGTTCGATTTCTAAAACTTAAAATAAGCTAAATATATACTTAACATAATTTATAATTATTAAAAAAAAAACTATTATTTCGATTTTAAGCGCGCAATTTCGACGCGCTTATACAAAATGCAATTTAAACATAAATTTAGCATTGCTATAATATATATTAAAAATAAATAAAATTGCGCAAGTTGCACGTCAAATTTTTAGTATATTTTGTAAAATTAAAATACAATTGTCGCATTTTTTATCTTTATCTTTTCTAATTATTTGCATTATTATAATATATGCTTCTAATTTTATTAATAAATTTATAATATAAGTTTAACATATTTTTTAATTTTATTGCTTTTATTATTTTAGTATATATTTAGCATAAGTGTTGTCGCAATTTAGTTTGTTAGCTTTAAAGCATATTACAACAATCTTAATATAATAAACGCGCAAAACTTGTTTTCTTTAAGATATTATTATAATAAGTATAGCATATGCGACGCTTTTGTCTAGCATATATTAATTACACACTTAAAAATCTTTTTTTAATTTAAATTTCGATTTTGTAATTAAACGTAAGCGTCTAGTTATAGCATAATTTTATATTAAATATATATTAAGTTTATATTTAACGTATATAAGATTTAACTAAATAGATAACAAATCTAGTAAAAAGATATTTTTTATTATAACTTAATTTATACTAAGTATTAGCAATATTTATTATTAAATTTTTGAAAAATAATAAACAATTTATATATAAATTTGATTTAAGTCTAGTATATATTAAATATTATTAATAGTATTAAATCTTAAGATTCGAATTGTTTTCTTTAATACAAATATATAAATTATATAAATTTAATTGCGACTTTATATATATTAAGTATTAACAAATATAATTGTACAATAATGTCGACTAATTAAATATATAAAATAACTTTTATTGTTTTTAATTGTTAATTATTTGTATATATAATTATAGTTTTATTTATATTTAATATATATTAAGTTAAAATTAAAATTAAGCTACGTTATTATTAAAGAACGTATTATATTAAAGCAAATAAATAAATATTTTAGTTAATTATATATAATATATACGTTAAGCATATATAATTGCAAATCTAAACACAAAAAATATTTCTTTAAATATGCGTTATTTTAAGAAAAAATATATGTCTTTTTTATACTTAATATATGTTTAATTTATGCTAATTTAATATTGTAAAACTTTAAATTAAATTTAAAAAATAATAAAATACAAATTACTTTACAAAGTTAAAGTATAATTTTTATGTATTTTGTTTAAATTAAGTTTATATTTTGCATAGACACAAATATATAATTAATATAATTATTTATTAATATATTAATAATGTAAAGTATATTGCGTAAACTAAATTAATATTAAGTATATATTAAGCTTATATAAAACAATTGTTATAATTAAAAATTTATAATTGTTTTTAATATATATTTTTATCGCAAAATAAACTTATTTTATGCTTATTATATATTTAATTTATCTTTTATTTTCTTTGTTTTTATATTATATATATAAATGCTTATTTTGTAATTTAAGATTTTGACAACGCATTAATTACGCATAAATTTAACTAATATTAAATTTGTATTAATACAACTTTTAAAGTTATTAATTAATTATTGTTCATTGTTTTTTTTCGAATATTTGTCTTTCGATTTAAAAAATATTTGCAAAAAATATACTTTTAACTTAGTTTTAAAATATGTTAAATTTACGTTAATTTACTTTTAGCGTTATATTAATACTTTAATTAAAAAACTTTTTTTTATATATTTTATTATATTAATTTGTACTTAATATATATTTAAATTATATGCAAATTAATATATTTATTATAAATATCAAATCTTTAAGTAAATTATTTAATTATATTTTAAATTTAGTTTATATTAAATATATGTTAATATTAAAGAAACGTAAAGAAACAAAAAAATCTTATAATAATAATACGTTTAAAATCTTGAAAATCTTTAAAAATTTATATTTTATTTATATTTAATATATGCGTAATTAACAAAAAAAAGTTGTTTGTAATAATAAGAAGTTAAATGCAATAATTAATCTTAATAGAAAAGTTTAAAACTTATATATATAGAAAAAAATTATAATGCTTCTCTTAATTCGAATAAGAACAAGTCTTATTTGTTGATTTACTATATTAAAACTATACTAATTTTATACTTAATAAATACTTGCATTCTAGTTAATATTTAAATAATAAAAAAAATAAAATGTTATTTGCAATTTTATATTACGTTTATAATATATTTATATTAAGTTTATATATAGTTAATTCTTTTTTAAATAAATTTATCTCTATTAATAACAAAAGTTAATACGATTATTTTTTTATTTATATTAAAATTATACTAAGTTTATGTTTAACTAATATAATTGTTACAAAAATTATTGTTACATTTACAACTAAAAAAGACAAAAATTAGATTGCTTTTTATTGTATATATTATATATATATTAAGCATAAATTAGAACAAATTAGCAACAAAAAGCTTTTAAAATTGTTTAATTAAATCTTAGACTCAATATATGCTATATATAATACTTTGATTTGTTTTAACTAATTGTATACTTTTAATTGTGTCTAATATATACAATATAGACAATTAGATATTTGTTTTTTTAACTTTAATTTAACAAAATAAATTAATATTTATTATATACTTTGCTTTTGCATAATTGTTGCAACAACTAAAGTATATTTTAATAAAAAAAAATTTTTGCAAATTAATTTAAAATAAAGTATAATCTATGCTTAATATAAAATTTCTCTATACTTTCTTTAATTTTGAATTAAGATTTTCTTTTTAATTACGTTTAAATATATGTTAAATCTATATCTTGTTTATATTTGCTATATATTTATTTTATTTACTATCTTAATCTTATATTTATTTTTTTTATTTTAAATATTATTCTTTATAAAATAAAGTTAAACAAACAATTATAATAGTTTGTCGCGTTATTATACTTGTTAGTTTTACAAATAATATAAATATTTTATATATAATTTCGTTTTCGATTGTTTCTTTTTAATTTTTAATTTTTTAATAAAGTAATAAATCTTTTTTTAAATTAATGCTTAATATAAATTTAATATATATTAAATTTATGCGTAATTTTTCAAGTTTAAACAAAAGTTCTTAAATTATTAATATTATATAGTATTTGTAAAACAAAAATATAAATTTATAAATTAGTTTATCTTTATTGTTATTTTAATTGTTTAATAAATATTGTTAATTTGCTTATAATAAAATTATATTTAAAATATTCTTTATGTTGCTAATAATATCGAATTTCTTTAACTTAACAATTTTTTTTGTTAATTTTTTCTTTTTTTTTATAGAAGTTTGTTATATTTTTGACGTATACGTTGTATATATTGTTTTTGCACTTAATTTTTAATTTAATATTTTAATAATATTGCTTTGTATTCTTTGTTTAATTTTAATATATTATTTATAAAACTTAAGCTTAATTTATGCTTATTTAAACTAAATAACAATATACGTCAAGTTAATATTTAACGTTTGTTTTTTCTAAATAATATCTCTATATATTGTTGTATTAAAGAGAACGTTTTAGAATTTTTATTAAATATATATTAAATTAATGTTTAATGTTTGTCTTTTTTAAATAATGTCTTTATATATTGTTATATTAAAGAAAATATTTTAGAATTTTTATCTAATATATATTGAGTCGATATTTAATATTTGTTTTTTCTAAATAATGTCTTTGCATATTGTTATATTAAAGAAAATATGTTAGAATTTTTATCTAATATATGTTAAATTAATATTTGATATTTGTCTTTTTTAAATAATATCTTTATATATTGTTGTATTAAAAAAAACGTTTTAAGATTTTTATCTAACATATATTAAATTAATACTTGACGTTAATTTTTTATTAAATAAGTAGTTTTTAAGTTGCGACTTTAAAATGTATAAAAAATCTTGTTATTAAATTTAGATATTATATTTGTACTAAATTTATACTTAGAATCAAATCTATTAAGAAAGAGTATTATATAAGAATTTTCTAAATTAAAAGAAAAATATAAATATTGTTAACAATATTTTGTAATTCTTGGATCTTTTTTATCTATAATTTGATTAATTATTAAGTTAAATTAAATATAAATTAATGATATATATTTTTTTTAACTAATTAAGCAACAATACGATTAAATTTATTGCGATTGCGCCAAGTAAATAAAATATTTTTTTCTATTTCGAAATTGTTTTTTTCAAATATCTTAATAGCGTGTTTTTTTATTTTAACATATAATTAGCATAAATATAGCTTAAAACAAATATAAATTCTATCTAAATATAGAAACAAATAGTAATAATTTTTGTTTTGCAAACTTATTGTTTTCAAAGTAATTGCTTTCTTTTATATTAATATAATTGTAAATTAGTATTTATTAATACAAAGAAATTTTTAATTTCTCTTTATATAATTTAACAAAAATTTATTTTATTTTTTAATATTTAATTTATATCTTAAGTTTAAAATATAATGTGTTTATACTATCTATATGCTATAGTAATTTGTTAACAATCTTGATCTTTTAAAGTTAATTAATAAAATAAGTTGTTAAATAATTAAAATAATGTTTTCGAAAATTATGCTTAAAATGTATTTAACAAAAGATTAATATATATTTAAAATATTTAAATTACTTTCGAAAATTATTAAAATTATAAAAATATTTTTTAAATTTTAGACAAAATATTAATAATATTTATGTAATTTTAATATATATTAAATATATTTTAAGTTTATTTTTTGTTTATGTTTATTATAAAAGTTCGCAATTCTTTGTTTTTATAATTAATATAAAAAATTTAAATAATTTAACAAGCAACTTCTTTTAACGTTTCAAACATTTTAATAAATATTATATAATAATTTTTAATAATCTTTACATTAATTTATGCGTAGTAATAGATATTAATTTTTATTACAATTTAAACGTATATTTAATATATATTGTATATATATTAAATTTATAATAATAATTTTTGTTTTAATTTAAAATATTATATAAATTTGTTTTGTCTTAAATTTGTTTAAATATAAAATTTATTTCGAAACATAATTAATTTATAAAGATTTTAATTTAAGTATAAATACAATATATAACAATATATTATTAAGAATTTTTGTTAAAATAAATATTGCTTTTAATTTATTGTTTTTTTGAAAAACGCAATTAATTAAAAACAAATTCTTGTTTAATTTCTATAAATTATAAGCTAGATTTATACAATATTTAAACTAAATATAAATTAATCTTTTAAAACTATTTTAATAAAAAACTTTTTAAATTTTTGTTTTTAAATTAATATTGCTATGCAATTTTTTATATTAAAATTATTATATATATAACGCAAAGCAATCTTATTATATTTTGCGCATAAATCAAATATAATAGAAAAAATAATAAAGTGTTTTGCAAAATATTTAATATAAATAATATATATATTAGATATAAACTTAGTTTATGCGTTGTTAAAAATAGTAGATTTTGTTATTTAATTATTGCGATTACGTTGTTAACAATTTCTTAAAATATTTTAATAAAATATAATAAATAATAAATATAATTTTCGCGTACAATTAGTATAAAAAATAGAAATTATTTTTAATTAATAAAAATATAGATGTTTAATTAAGTATTATATATATTAATCTTAATTTTGTTATTTCTTTAAAAATAATTAAATTTTGTATATATTTAATATATATTAAATTTATATTAAAATAAAATTAATTATAGATAAAGTTTTTAAAAATTAAATATTTAATAAAAATATAATTTTTTGTGCGTTATTGTAATTTGTAGTTTATTAAAACGCAAAAATAATTAATATTAATATATATTAAGTTTGCGTTAATAATTTAATTTATATATTATAGTTTTGTATTAAAAAGTAAAGAGTATTTAATTTAATAAATTTATAAAATTAGTTTACGAACAATATAAATAAAGTAAGAGTTTATTTTATAAATCTTTTATATAGCAAACTTTTAATCTTTGTATATGCAAATTATAAATTTAAGATATATATAACGTATATATTAATTTTGTTATTTTTTAAGAAATTTATAATATTAGATCTCTATATAACGTTTTAATTACGCATTAATATTTATTATATACGTTAATTAAATAAAATATTATTAAAAATTGTTAATATTTTTAAGCTTAACTTTATTGTATATTAAATATATATATAATATATCTAAATATATATGTTCGCAATATTTAATTTTAAAACATTTAAAACTTTAATATTAAATTTTGTTTACTTTGTCTTTTTTTTTAATTTCTAAAAATAAAAAAGCAATCTAAGTAATTTTAAAGTTAATTGCGATAATAAAGAATTAAATCTAGTTTTAATATAAATTAAAATTATATTTTACTTAAGTTAAATATACATTAAATATATATTTATTAATTAATATTTTAATAGAGACATTAATTAAGATCTTAATTAATATTGTGCCTTTTCTATATATAAAATAAAGAATTTTCTTTAAATGCGTATATAAATATACTAAAACATTGTAATAATTTTGCACTTTTAATATAACTATTTAATTGCGTTTTTTAAAGATAATTGCAATCTTATTAACGTTAATAAAGCTCTATATATAACAAATATTAATTTAATATATAATAAATATAAAGCGTAAAAAAGAATTTATTTTCTTAAGTTTTATAAACAATAATTTGTTAAAATTATTAAAATTTTAATTGTTTAATATATTTTAATTTTTTTAATTGTTTATAAAAGCATTTTTGTTAATATTTTAATTACTTAATGTTATATTTAATTTAATAATATTAATATTATTAAAATTCGAAGTTTGCTTATATGTTTAACAAATATCTAATATATAATAAGTATAAAGTAAATTTTAATTTTATTTATTTATTGCGAAATTGTTTATTAATTTTAATTTGCAAAATTTTTAAACATAAAAGAATTTTTTTTGCTAAAAAATATAAAGATTTTAAAAACAAAAAAATTAATAATATTATTAAAAGACATATTGTTATTAAAATTTAAATTAAATATAAACTAAGTTTAAATATAATATATATGTAAAACAAGTAATTAAATTGCGTAAATATAAAATTATATTAAACTTATATTACGCTTAAAAGTAATTTATATTATAACAAAATATAATTTTGTAATATATAAATTTTGTTTTTGAATTTAATTGATTGCGCATTATAGATTTTACACAACTTTAAAAATATTATAGATATAAAAAATTAAATTTATGTTTAATATATACTAGAAAGAAGCAAAATTTTAAAAGTTAATTTTTAGCTAATATTAAATAAAAAGATTTATATTTTATATAAGCTATATATATATTAAGTTTGCATCTCAATTGCAAACAAAAATTGCAATTAATTTTTATTGTTTAAAATAATTATATTAAGCATAAGCTAAGTATTGACAAAGTTTATCTTAAATAAGAATTTTTATCTAAGATAAGTTTGTCTCGAATGTAATTTCTATATCTAAGATAAATTGCAACTCAAATATATATATAGTTAACAAAAAAAAGATAATTATATTAATAAGAAATTAAATACAACAATTAATTCTAATAAAAAAATATAAAAAATATATATATTATATTTATATTTATTATATATTTAGAAAAGAATTATAATTTTTTTTTAATTTAAACAAAAAAAAAGATTTGATTTGTTAATTTACTATATTAAAATTATATTAATTTTATACTTAATAAATATCTATATTTTAACTAATATTTCAATAATAATAATAAAATTATTTGCAATTTTATATTATATTTATATTAAATTTATATATAATTAATTCTTTTTTAGATAAATTTATTTTTATTAATAATAAAAATTAGTATAACTTTTTTTTTCTATACTAAAATTAAATTAAGTTTATACTTAAGTAATATAATTATTGCAAAAACTATTATTATATTTGTAACTAAAAAAATTAGAAATTAGACTGTTTTTTGTTATATATATTAAATATATATTAAATATAAATTAAAATAAATTAATAACAAAAAGTGTTTAAAATTGTTTTACTAAATTTTAGATTTAGTATATATTGTATTTAATAATTTAATTTATTTTAATTAATTATATATATTTTGTTATATTTAATATATATAATATAGATAATTAAATACTTATTTTTTCAATTTTAATCTAACAAAATAAATTAATATTTATTATATATTTTGTTTTTATATAATTGTTGCAATAGTTATATTTTAATAAAAAAAAATTGCAAATTAATTTAAAATAAAATACAATCTATATTTAATATAAATTTTTTATATATATTTTCTAATTCTAAATTAAGATTTTTTTTAAAAAGCGTAAATAGTAAAAGAAAAAAAATTTAAACATATATTAAGTTTATATTTTGTCTATATTTATTATTTTAATCTTATATTTGTTTCTTTTATTTTAAAAATTATTCTTTATAAAATAAAATTAAATAAACAATTATAATAGTTTGCGAGTTGCAACTTATCTCGAATATAGAAATCGCATCTAAGACAAGCTTATTTTAGATAAAAATTTCTATCTAGAGTAAACTTTGTTAATACTTAACTTATACTTAATATAATTATTTTAAATAATAAAAATTAATTGCGATTTTTGTTTGCAATCAAAATGCAAGCTTAATATATATATAGTTTATATAAAGTATAAATCTTTTTATTTAATATTAGTTAAAAATTAATTTCTAAAATTTTGCTTCTTTTTGATATATATTAAATATAAATTTAATTTTTTATATTTATAATATTTTTAAAGTCGTGTAAAATTTGTAACGCACAATTAATTAAATTCAAAAACAAAATTTACGTATTGCAAAATTACATTTTGTTATAATATAAATTACTTTTAAATATAGTATAAACTTAATATAGTTTTATATTTGCGCAATTTAATTATTTATTTTGCATATATATTATATTTAAACTTAGTTTATATTTAATTTAAATTTTAATAACAATATATTTTTTAATAATATTATCAATTTTTTTGTCTTCGAAATCTTTATATCTTTTAGCAAAAAAAATTCTCTTATATTTAAAAATCTTATAAATCAAAATTAACAAACAATTTTGCAATAAATAAATAAAATTAAGATTTACTTTATGCTTATTATATACTAGATATTTGCTAAACATATAAGTAAACTTCGAAATTTAATAACATTGATATTATTAAGTCGAATACAACATTAAATAATTAAAATATTAACAAAAATGCTTTTATAAGCAATTAAAAAAATTAAAATATATTAAACAATTAAAATTTTAATAATTTTGACAAATTATTGTTTATAAAATTTAAAAAAATAGATTCTTTTTTACGCTTTATATTTATTATATATTAAATTAATATTTATTATATATAGAGCTTTATTAACGTTAATAAGATTGCAATTATCTTTAAAAAACGCAATTAAATAATTGTATTAAAAGTGCAAAATTATTACAATATTTTAATATATTTATATACGCATTCAAAAAGAATTCTTTATTTTGTATATAAGAAAAGCACAATATTAGTTAAAATTTTAATTAACGTTTTTATTAAAGCGTTAATTAACAAATATATATTTAATATCTATTTAATTTAAGTAAAATATAATTTTGATTTATATTAAGATTAGATTTAATTTTTTGTTATCGCAATTAACTTTAAAATTATTTAAATTGCTCTTTTATTTTTAGAAATTAAAAAGAAAGACAAAGTAAACAAAATTTAATATTAAAATTTCAAATGTTTCGAAATTAAGTACTGCAAATATATGCATTTAAATATACTATATATATGTTTAATATACAATAAAGTTAAGCTTAAAAATATTAATAATTTTCGACAATACTTTATTTAATTAATATATATAATAAATGTTAACACGCAATTAAAGCGTCGCATAGAGACTTAATATTATAAATTTCTTAAAAAATAACAAAATTAATATATACGTTATATATATCTCGAATCTATAATTTGCGTATACAAAAATTAAGAGTCTATTATATAAAAAATTTATAAAATAAACTTTTACTTTATCTATATTGTTTGTAAATTAATTTTATAAATTTATTAAATTAAATGCTCTTTACTTTTTAATATAAAATTATAACACACAAATTAAATTATTAACGCAAACTTAATATATATTAATATTAATTATTTTCGTGTTTTAATAGATTACAAATTATAACAACGCACAAAAAATTGTATCTTTATTAAATATTTAACTTTTAAAAGCTTTATTTGCAATTAATTTTATTTTAATACAAATTTAATATATGCTAAATATATATAAAATTTAATTATTTTTAGAAAAGTAAAAGATTAATATATACGATTTTTAATTAAATATCTATATTTTTATTAATTAAAAACAATTTCTATTTTTTATATTAATTGTACGCGAAAATTATGCTTATTATTTATTATATTTTATTAAAATGTTTCGAGAAATTGTCAATAACGTAATTGCGACAATTAAATAACAAAATCTATTATCTTTAATAACGCGTAAATTGAGCTTATATCTAATATATGCGTTGTTTGCGCTAAATATTTTGCAAAACGCTTTGTTATCTCTTCTATTATATTCGATCTATGCGCAAAATATAACAAAATTGCTTTGCGTTATATATATAATAGTCTTAATATAAAAAATCGTATAATAACATTAATTCGAAAACAAAAATTTGAAAAGTTTTTTATTAAAATAGTTTTAAAAAATTAATTTATATTTAGTTTAAACATTGTATAAATTTAGTTTATAATTTATAAAAATCAAACAAAAATTTGTTTTTAATTAATTGCGTTCTTTAAAAAAATAATAAATTAAAAATATTATTTATTTTAATAAAATTTCTTAACAATATATTGTTGTATATTGTACTTATGCTTAAACTAAAATCTTTATAAATTAATTATATTTCGAAATAAATTTTGTATTTAAACAAATTTAAGACAAAACAAATTTATATAGTATTTCGAATTAAAACAAGAATTATTATTGTAAATTTAATATATACACAATATATATTAAGTATATACTTAAATTACAATAGAAATTAATATCTATTGTTACGCATAAATCAATATAAAGATTATTAAAAATTATTATATAATATTTATTAAAATATTTAAAGTATTAAAAAAAATTGTTTGTTAAATTATTTAAATTTTTTATATTAATTATAAAAACAAAGAATTGCGAATTTTTATAATAAATATAAACAAAAAACAAGTTTAAAATATATTTAATATATATTAAAATTATATAAATGTTATTAATATTTTATTTAAAATTTAAAAAATATTTTTACAATTTTAATAATTTTCGAAAGTAATTCGAATATCTTAAACATATATTAATTTTTTGTCAAATATATTTTAAATATAATTTTCGAAAACGTTATTTTAATTATTTAACAACTTATTTTATTAATTAACTTTAAAAAATTAAAACTATTAACAAACTACTACAACGTATAAACAATATAAATATATTATATTTTAAGCTTAAGACATAAATTAAATATTAAAAGACAAAATAAAATTTTGTCAAATTATATAAAGAAAAATTAAAAATTTCTTCGCATTAATAAAGGCTAATTTATAATTATATTGATATAAAAGAAAGCAATTACTTTTAAAACAATAAATTTATAAAACAAAAATTATTATTACTTGCTTCTATATTTAAATAAAATTTATATTTGTTTTAAACTATATTTATATTAATTATATACTAAAATAAGAAAATACGCTATTAAGATATTTAAAAAGAACAATTTCGAAATAAAAAAAAATATTTTATTTATTTGACGCAATCGCAATAAATTTAATTATATTGTTGTTTAACTAATTAAAAAAGATATATACAATTAGTTTATATTTAATTTGACTTAATAATTAATCAAATTATAAATAAAAAAGATCGAAAAACTATAAAGTATTGTCAACAACATTTATATTTTTCTTTCAATTTAAAAAATTCTTATATAATATTTTTTCTTAATAAACTTGATTTTAAGCATAAATTTAACACAAATATAATATCTAAATTTAATAACAAATTTTCTTACATATCTTAAAGTTGCAACTTAAAAACTACTTATTTAATAAAAAATTAACGTTAAATATCGATTTAATATATATTAGATAAAGATTCTAAAATATCTTCTTTAATACAACAATATATAAAAATATCATTTAAAAAAAAAATATTAAACATCGACTCAATATATATTAAATAAAGATTCTAAAATATCTTTTTTAATACAATAATATGCAAAGACATTATTTAAAAGAGATAAACATCAAACATTAACTTAATATATATTAGATAAAAATTTTAAAATATCTTTTTTAATACAACAATATATAGAGACATTATTTAAAAAAAGCAAATACTAAGTATCGATTTAATATATATTTGATAAAAATTTTAAAACGTTCTTTTTAATATAACAATATACAAAAATATTATTTAAAAAAAGCAAACGTTAAGCATTAACTTAACATATATTGTTGTTTAGTTCGAATAAATATAAATTAAACTTAAGCTTTATAAACAATATATCAAAATTAAATAAAAAATATAAAGCAATACTATTAAAATATTAAATTAAAAATTAAGTACAAAAACAACGCATACAATATATGCGTCAAAAATATAACAAACTTTAAAAAAAATAAAAAAAAAACTAACAAAAGAAATTGTTAAATTAAAGAAATTCGATATTATTAACAATATAAAGAATATTTTAAATATAATTTTATTATAAGCAAATTAACAATATCTATTAAACAATTAAAATAACAACAAAGATAAACTAGTTTATAAATTTATATCTTCGTTTTACAAATATTGTATAATATTAATAATTTAAGAACTTTTGTTTAAACTTAAAAGACTACGCATAAATCTAATATATATCGAATTTATATTAAACATTAATTTGAAAAAAAATTTATTACTTTATTAAAAGATTCAAAATTAAAAAAAAACAATTGAAAACAAAATTATATATAAAATATTTGTATTATTTGTAAAACTAATAAGTATAACAACGCAACAAACTATTATAATTATTTGTTTAACTTTATTTTATAAAAAATAATATTTAAAATAAAAAAAATAAGTATAAAATTAAAATAGTAGGAAAATAAATATATAGTAAACATAAACAAAATATAGACTTAATATATATTTAAATATAATTAAAAAAAAAAATTTAATTTAAGATTAAAAAAAGTATAAAGAAATTTTATATTAAATATAAATTATACTTTATTTTAAATTAGTTTGCAAAAGAAATTTTTTTATTAAAATATAATTGTTGTAGTAGTTATATAGAAGCAAAGTATATAATAAGTATTAATTTACTTTATTAAGTTAAAGTTAAAAAGACAAATACTTAATTGTTTATATTGTATATGCTAGACATAATTAAAAGCATACAATTAGTTAAGACGAATTAAAGTACTATATATAATATATATTAAGTCTAAAATTTAATTAAACAATCTTAAAAGTTTCTTATTATTAATTTGTTTTAATTTATATTTAGTATATATATAATATATATAATAAAAAATAATTTAATCTTTGTCTTTTTTAATTGTAAATATAACAATAATTTTCGCAATAATTGTATTAGCTAAGTATAGACTTAGTATAATTTCAATATAAATAAAAAAATAATTGTATTAATTTTTGTTATTAATAGAAATAAATTTATTTAAAAAAAAATTAGCTATATATAAACTTAACATAAACGTATTATAAATATAACATAAAATTGCAAATAATATTTTACTCTTTTTTGTTATCGAAATATTAATTAAAACGTAGACATTTATTAAGCATAAAATTAGCATAATTTTAATATAATAAATTAACAAATAAAACTTGCTTTTGTTTAAATCAAAAAAAAACATTATAATTCTCTTCTATATATATAGTAAATATAAGTATAATATATATAAGTCTTAGACTCTTCTACTAGAGTTAATTATTGCATTTAACTTTTTATTATTATAAACAACTTTTTTTCGTTAATTACGTATATATTAAATATAAATAAAACATAAATTTTTAAAGATTTTTAAAATCTTAAACGTATTATTATTACAAGATTTTTTCGCTTTTTTATGTTTCTTTAATGTTAATATATACTTAATATAAACTAAATTTAAAATATAATTAAATAATCTATTTGAAGATTTAATATTTATAATAGATACATTAATTTGCGCATAATTTAAGTATATATTAAGTATAAATTAATACAATAAAATATATAAAAAAAAACTTTTCGATTAAAGTATTAATATAGCGCTAAGAGTAAATTAGCGTAAGCTCAATATATTTTAAAATTAAGTTAAAAATATATTTTTTATAAATATTCTTTAAATCGAAAGACAAATATTTAAAAAATAATAATAAATAATAATTAATTAATAACTTTAAAAATCGTATTAATACAAATTTAATATTAGTTAAATCTATGCGTAATTAATGCGTTGTCAAAGTCTTAAATTACAAAATAAGCATTTATATATATAATATAAAAACAAAGAAAATAAGAAATAAATCAAATATATAATAAACATAAAATAAACTTATTTTGCGATAAAAATATATATTAAAAATAATTGCAAATTTTTGATTATAACAACTATTCTATATAAGCTTAGTATATATTTAATATTAATTTAGTTTACATAATATACTTTATATTGTTAACATATTAATAAACAATTATATTAATTATATATTTGTATTTATACAAAATATAAACTTAGCTTAAATAAAATATATAAAAGTTATATTTCGATTTTGTAAAATAGTTTGCATCTTGTTATTCTTTAAATTTAATTTAAAGTTTTACAACATTAAATTAGCATAAACTAAATATATATTAAGTATAAAAAAAATATATATTTTTTCTTAAAATAATATATATTTGAAGGAATATTTTTTGTATTTAAATTTGCAATTGTATATACTTAGCGTATGCGTTATATATAATTAATCAAAATATTTATTTATTTGTTTTAACATAATACGTTCTTTAATAGTAACATAACTTGATTTTAATTTTAACTTAATATATATTAAATATAAATAAAATTACAATTATATATATAAATAACTAGCAATTAAAAACAATAAAAGTTATTTTATATATTTAATTAATTAATATTATTGTACAATTACATTTGTTAATACTTAATATATATAGAATCGCAATTAAGTTTATGCAACTTATATATTTATATTAAAAAAAACAATTTAAATCTTAGAATTTAACGCTATTAATAATGTTTAATATATGCTAGACTTAAATTAAATTTATATATAAATTGTCTATTATTTTTTAAAAATTTAATAATAAATATTGTTAATACTTAGCATAAACTAAATTGCAACAAAAAATATCTTTTTATTAAATTTGTTATTTATTTAATTAAATTTTATATATATTAAATATAGATTTTATATATATTTAATATAAAATTATATTATAATTGAACGCTTACATTTAGTTACAAAATTTAAATTTAAATTAAAAAAAGATTTTTAAGTATATAATTAATATATACTAAATAAAAGCGTCGTATATACTATATTTATTATAATAATACTTTAAAAAAAACGAGTTTTGTGTATTTATTATATTAAAATTGCTGTAATGTGCTCTAAAATTAACAAACTAAATTGCGACAATACTTATATTAAATATATACTAAAATAATAAAAGTAATAAAATTAAAAAATATGTTAAACTTATATTATAAATTTGTTAATAAAATTAGAAATATATATTAGAATAATATAGATATTTAGAAAAGATAAAGATAGAAAATACAATAATTGTATTTTAATTTTACAAAATATGCTAGAAATTTAACGCGCAACTTATATAACTTTTTTTATTCTTAATATATATTATAGTAATACTAAATCTGTATTTAAATTGCATTCTATATAGATATATTAAAATTATATATTTGAAATTAAGTTAATAGTTTTTGTTTTAATAGCTATTAACTATATTAAATATAAGTTTAGCTTATTTTAAGTTTTAGAAATTAAACAAAGTTATAATTACTTAATATAATAAGATAATTAACTAATATAATTAGTATATACTAGATATATAAAACTTGTCTTTAACATATCTTTTTAAACTTTTAATCTTTTTGCTTTATTTAATATAATCTGTTAAAATAATAGATAGTAGAATACTTAGTTAGTTACTATATAAAAGCTAGAACTTTGCTTATCTATATATATTGATCGACGCTTTTTGAATCGATTACGTAATATTGAATTAAATAGTATTAAGTCGAATAGTATTAATACTACATTGGCAATTCCGGGATCTCTGCTCAGAAAATGCTAGTTGCGCATACTGCTAAAATAGCTTTTTGTTAGCTAATTGCTGGCGAAAAGTTATATTTGCTACTCTTTATTTATAATAGTTCTATTAGATCAATTTTAACTTAAAGAGTATATTAGAACGCTTTTGCAAACTTTAGATTTAATATTACAAACTATATATTTAAATTATACATATTTCTATTATTGTTAGTTTTAGCTCAAATTGTGCTATACTAATTTATATCTTAAATAGATATCGATCTTTTAATTTCTAAATATATATAGTCTAAAATTCTAGTTAATATTTTAGATATTGTAGTACTCGAGCACTTTATTTTGTTTAAATTGCATTAATATATTTCAATTTTATATAAATCTCGAAGCTTTATATATTTTGTCTTTTTTATATTAATTAAGAATATCTATATCTTAATCTTTAATATTAAATAACTTGAAATTGCTCAATATAGTTCAAATTTACTTTTGCGCATATTTCTAAAAGTTATTAACAAGTTAATTAATAAATAGTTTTACAATAAATTTATCTCTTAATTGCGTCTATAATTACTCGATTAATCTAACTTATATTAACTTAATTTTGTTCAAAAATGTTGTTTATATAATTGCGCGCAATAAATTTATATAATCTTCAATTATATTTATTCTATGTTCGACGCGCATATATTAAGTTAGTAAACGTATTAATTTATTAATAATATCTAACTTTATAGTTTGCTTTATTTATTTATTTGATTTTTCTTTTGTAAGCATTATCTTGTTACAAGTTAACTTATAATATTAGCTCTTTTACTTTAACAAAAATATAACTATAATAAGAATCTAAAAATACAAATTCAAAAATATGTCTTACTAGCTTATTATAAATCTTACTATATTAATATTAAGATATTCTTTTATTGTACAATTGTTTTAATTTAGAAACACAAACTTATTAGCAAGATCTATAAAACTTATTAGTACTTAAAGATCGAATTAAAAACAATATATATAAAACAAGCTAAAATATTGTATAAAAAATATAGACAAATTTAAAAAATTTAAAACTATTTTTAGTATCTAATTAATTTTTGCAAAGATACAATTGTTTATAATACTATATTTGTTGTCGAAACTGCAATAAAAAAAGAATATTTAAAGACAAATAACAAAAATAACAACTATATTAATCTTAAACAATCTACTTTGCAAATACTTTTCTTTTTTATCTTTTTAAGTTTTTTAATAAACTTGTATATTGTTTCTATTATTTAAGTATTATTGTTAATTAATTTTAAATTTAATTGCTATTTTTTATATGTAGTTTTTAATATATTTTCTTTCAAGTTTCGAGTAGCGCAACTCTATTCTATTTTGCTTAATAATTTTTTACAAATCTTAAACTTTAGCTTTAATTCTTTTCGAGATTGTTTAATTTAGCGCAATTTATTTTCGAATTTAATTAATTAGATTTTAATATGTTAGATATTGAAGAACAATTTAGATTTAATTAATAGCAACAATTTTTAAAATAATATTCTTTTTGTTTGTTATTATTATAGAAACTTTCTTCGAGTTTAGATACAAAAACAAAATAATATAAATAAATTTATTTTTGTATTTTTAGTACGCGCTCTAATTCTTAAGCAAATAATTTTTAGCAAAATATATTAGTTTTTTTATTATAAATTTTTTCAATTAGTTCTTTTTCTATTACAAATTTGTTCAATTTCTTCAAAACTCTCTTATATTAATCTATTAAAAATAGAAAAAAAAAACATTTTACGCAAATTAGTATACAAATTTGTTCTTATTGTTATATTGTTTTTAAATTAATTGTATATTTTGTTAGATTTTAAGCAAACAATATTCTTGCATTTAAGTTTTTTTAATAACAATAATCTATCTTTTGATTTCTTCTTTTTTAAGAAAAATCGAAAAAATATACGAAAAATAATTGAAGACAATTCGAAAATTAATAATGTTTAATCAATTAAGTTCAAATTTAAAAACAAAATAGATTAAAATATAATTAAGATTATAAATACTTTAGAGAAAAAGAAAAATATAATAACAAAAACAAAAAAAAAAGCAAAAAAAAAAAAAATAAATAAGAAAAAAAAAAAAAAAAATAAAGTTGCAATATTAGTATCTAGTTTCTCTATTTAAGTACTTTACTAACTTAATATCTAGTTTCAAAGTTATATAGAAAAATTAACTATATAAACATACAATAAACGAAATCTAAAAACGTACAATCAAGTTTGTGCAAACTGTGTCGAAAAATAGTATTGCAAAAAAGAAATATAATTTTTTAAATATAAAATAAAAAACATATTATTAACAATAGTTTGTTGCATTTTTTATTGCTATCTCTAATATTAAATTAAATAGTTTTTATAGCGTATTGCTTATAGACAAAATAAATCTCGAAAAAATAAAATATATTTGTTTTTTTCAATTACTTAATTACTAAAAATATATATTTATAAATTATTATTATTCTTGTAATTGCTATCTTTTGTTTATAGCTATAAAAACAATAGCAAAGCATTTAAATTTTATTAAATAGAGAGAAAAATCTACTACTTGCAAATATTGCTTTAAAAATATATCTATCGACGTTGTTTGCTCTTTTGCTAGTATATCTAATAAATAGTTAGATAATTATTTGTGTCAATTTAGTTTAAAGTTTTACAAATATTGATCTATTAACAAATCTAATTGTTTCTTGTTTCAAAAATTAATCTCAATAATTAGAAAAAAAGAGTCTTTTATTTTGTTAATTTAAAAACTCTCGACATTATCTTTTTTGATATTTATTTATTATTTGACAATAGATATATATTGACGTTCAATATTATTACAATTGTTCGCAAATCTATTATATTGCTTTTCAAATATATAGAAATTAATTGTTTAAACTACTTTGATTGTTTGCTCTTATTCTTAATATTTGTTTAATTATTAACAATATAGTCGATCTAAAAGACGCGTATTAAATCGAAGTTCGCTAAACTTTATAAATAAATTCGTAAAATAAAGAGAAATAAAACAATAATCAAAAAGCAAACAATTAATTGCATCTATATTAAATTTAACGCTATAAATAAATACTATATTGTCAAAATCTTTAATTTAAGCTCTTAAAGAGTATTAGATAGCATAAAAACAAAAAGATTTATATATTGCTTTTAATTAATATTAATATCGAAAATTATAATTACAATAAATTCTATAGATATTGTTGTCTTTCTTAATTTAACAAAGTTGCAAGTTTGAAATTCTTTAAAACATTCTTATTACAATTTTATTGATTGCTCAATTAAATAAAGAAAACTATTAACAACAATAAAGAGAAAAATAATTCGAAAACTAGAAAACTAGTATTAAAAACTATACAAATCTTTGAATCTTTAATTTTTAAAATTATAATTTGTTGTTATAATAAAAGCAAATAATTCGATAAACAACTACTAAATATATCGAAACTTTAATACAAATCTATTAAAACTATTTCTTCTAAAAAATATTAAGAAAGTTTAAAAACAATAGTTGTTAATTAACAAGAACAAGTTAATAAAATACTTAAATATAAACAACAATTCTAAAATTAACAACAATACAATACAACTTATTTTTAAAAATATTTCGAAAGATTAACAATCTTAAAATTTAGACAAATTTTTAACAAGACACGTCTATTAAAAGTATATAATAATTTTTTGTATTTAGTATTTGCAATATTAACAATTTCGCGACAACAAATGCGCTAAACTAACAATAAAATTGTTAAAGTTTATATAAAGTCGACAATTAATTATATAAAGAAAGATTACTTTCTAATTATATTTTATTTTTAATTTGTAAAAAATTGTTTAAAGATTACAATTATAGAACAAATTTTTAAATTTTTTTTTAAAGCGTCGATCTTAATTATATCGAGTTTTTCGAAAATAACATTAATAGTTAAGTATATAAGTTCTATCTTTGTTTTAACTTTTGTCTTATTATAATTAATATTTTTGTTATTTTTATTGCAAATTCTAATGTTTGTCTTGTTTTATAAGTATTATATACTAACTTCTCTTTATAGTTTTTGCAAAAGTATTTAACTTTAAACAAACGTTTTTATATATATTTTAAAAACTCGAAAAGTATAAAACAACAAACAATAATTAATATTTTTATGCTTGCTAAAAATTCGAATAATAGCAAGCTTCTATATAAAGATAAGTCTAATATATTAATTAATATTGTCAATATTATAGATATAGATTTGAATTTTTAACGCGTTACAATTGTAATTTTTTGCGAATCAATATATAGTATAATTATAGTTGCTTTAGTTTTTGTTTGTATCTAATATTAAAACAATAATTCGAAAATATTCTACTATATATTATATATTAAAACAAAAATTAAAAAAATTGTACTAAATAAGCAATTAGCAAAAATTAAATTTATAATTAAGATCTTTTAAAAAGTTTCTACAATAATAGAGAAAAATATTAATATTGCTAAATTTAATATAGCAATAGATACAACAATAGCTATCGAGAATTCGAAAAAAAAAGTAGAGATTTAATAAGTATAGTTTTCTATTTAATATTCGAAGATAAAGTCGATTAAACAAACTTATTAATTTGCGCAATAACAATTTTTTCTATTAATTATATCTTTTTTTAGTACTTTTGTCTTTTTTTAAGTTTCGATTTGTTTGCTCTATATTTATGTTAACATTTGCGTCAATATAATCTAATATAGTTCAATATAATTAAAATAAATATTAACTAATTTTTTTAAAAATATTAGATCTATATTGTTTGATATAGTTGCTCTATTTTTATAATTATATTTTCTATATTTTTATTACAAGCTTCTTCTTTAAATTACTTAATATATAAATCTTAATTTTAAACTTTAAATTGTTATTATTAAATATTATTTACATCTTAAAATTAATAATAAGATTAAAATCTTAACAAATTAAATATTGTATTTTTTTTAGTAAATCTCTAAAACTTCGAAATTAATTGCAAAAGATATATTCTATTTTTTTATACTTTAGTTGCGTTTTTATAGTCTAATTTGCATATTTAAAGTATTATTATATTGTTATTTTTAACGTTATTTTTTACAATTATTTCGCAAACTTATTTTACAAATTCTTTACTTAATTAGCGTCTAATTATTTGTTTCGATTATAAATATAAAAAACTACGTCTACAATATAATTTAGTCTTTGATAATTGTAATTTATATAATATAATTTGTTTACAAAATTCTCGATTCTAAAGTCTAATAATAATAATAACATTAACTTATTAATAATTTTTAATTCTACAACTTGTTTTACTTTCTTACTTTTACTTTTATTTGCAAACATTATTTTTACATAAGTTTATTTATAGTTTTTAGCTTTATTATCTTAAAAGATATATAATTATATTGCAAATTCAAGAATATAAACACAAAAAAATATTTTGTTAATTTACTCTTTATTTTATTATATTTTTGTTAAGATATTTGTTTATTGTATAAGTATCTTAACTTAGCAATATAATTCTATTAATTAAATCTTTAAAAATTATTAGTATTCGAAACTTAATCTCGAAACAAATTGTATAAAATAGATTGAAACTCTCTATAACAAGTATAGATAAATACTAGAAGTTAAAAGTTATTCTTTCTATTTAGTAAGTTTTTTTAAAGATATTATTATTTATAATATTAAAATTGTTTTCAAAGTTGCAACAAAAAAAGAATATTAAAAAATAAATAATAGAAAAAACAAATTTCGAATAGTCTATTTTGTCGATATTTTTTTTTTGTTTTTTTAAACTTCTTAGCAAGCTTGTATATTGTTTCTATTATTAAAGTATTATTGTTAACTAATTTCAAGTTCAATTGCTATTTTTTACTTGTAGCTTTTAATATATTCTCTTTAAAGTTTCGATTAATATAGTTTTATCTTTTTTTGTTTAATAGTTTTTTACAAATTTTTAACTTTAACTTTAAGTCTCTTCGAATTTAACTTGTTTAATGCAACTATTTGTCGAATTCAATTAATTAAATTGTAATATACTAAATGTTTAAAAACAACTTGTAATTTAATTAACAACAACAATATTTAATATTATATTCTTTTAATTTGACAAAAGTTTAAAAAATTTCTTTTAAATTTAAATACAAAATTAAAACAATATAGATAGATTTATTTTTATACTTTTAAAATACGCTTTAATAGATAAACAAATAATTTTTAATAAATTATATTAAGTCTTTTTTTATAATTTGATTTTATTAGTTCTTCTTTTATTACAAATTTTTCTAATTACTTTAAAACTTTTTTAATTCGATTAATAAAAAATACAATTAAGAAATTATTTTACGCAAATTAGTATACAAATTTGTCTTTTTTGTTATATTGCTTTTAAATCGACAATATGTTTTATTAAATTCGAAACATATAGTATCTTTATTTGCTAAATTATTTTGTTACAACAAATTAAATTTGATTTCTTTTCTTTAAACAAAAGCGTTTAAGCAAACAATACAAGATTAATAACAACTTAAGAAACTAAAATATACAAAAATTTAAAATTAAGTTCGACAATAAAAGAGACTTTAATTCGATATTAATTATATATACTATAAAGAAGAAAATAAATATATTAATTAAGACAAATTTGCAAGATAAAAAAAATTAAAATAAAAAAATACAAATAAAAATATAGTTAAGATATTTGTAGTTATTTTTTTTACTTAAATACTTTATTAAATCGATATCTAGCTTTAAAGTCTTTTAAATTAGTTAACTATATAAGTATTTTTTAAATAAAATTAAAAAACGTATTGCAACTTTTGTATATATTGTTTTTAAAAAAGACAAATTTAAAAAGAAATATATATTATCAAATATAAAGTAAAGAAGATCTCTTAATAGTAGCTAGCTAGATTCTTTGTTGTTGTCTCTAATACTATATTGAATAGTCTCTATAATGTGTTGTTTGCAAACAAGATAAATTTCGAAAAGATAAAATATATTTGTTCTTTTTAATTACTTGATTACTAACAATCTATATTTATAAAGTATTATTATTCATGCAATTGTTGTTTTTTGTTTATAGTTATAAAAACAATAGCAAAGTATTTAAATTAAACAAAGAGATAAATCTATTACTTGCAAATATTGCTCTAAAAATATATCTATTAATATTATTTACTTTTTTGTTAATTTAAGCAATAGCTAGATGTCTATTTATATTAACTTGATCTCTATTTTATATATAGTATTTTTGTTGTATATTTTCTTTTAAGTACAAATTTCGACAATTAAAACAAGAGAGTTTATAGATTTGTTAATATAAAAAATCTTAATATTATCTTTTTCGATCTTTACTAATTAGTTAAAAATAAATAGATATTAACAACTATTATTCTTAATTAATTTCAAATTTATTGCGATTTTACTATATAGTTTTTTACAAATACAAGAGAATTTTCTTTAAAATACTACAATTGTTTAAACTCGATTTTATCTATTGTATAGTTTTCAACTATATATTACAATTAAGAGTTGTATATTGCACTCAAATTTATTACGTTTTACAAATAATCTTATATAAGACAAAAGAATATCTATTGCATTTATATAGAATTTGCTATTGTTAATAGATATTATATTATTAAGATATTAGAACTAGAATGCTAGAAAATAATAAATAGCACAAAAATCGAGAAATTCAAATATTGCTTTTAATTAATAGTAGTATTTGAATCTATAATTACAACAAATTTTATAAATATTGTTATTTTTCTCGATTTAACAAACTCGAACTTATAAAATAATTCAAATTATTTTTATTTTAATTTTACAACGAAATTTCTCTATTAAATAAAGAATAAAATATTGACAACAACAAATTTTTTTTTTTAAAAATCAAAATACTAGTTTTCGAAATTGTGCAAATTTTTGAAATTTTAATTTTTAAGATTATAATTTGTTGTTATAATTAAAGCAAATTATATAGTAAATAGTTGTTATATCTTTTTAAACTTTAACGCAAATCTATTAAAAGATACTTTCTTTAAAAAGTATTAAAATAGTCTAAAAAATATAATTGTTAATTAAAAAAAAAAATTAAAAAATAGCTCGAACAAATATATATAGTCTAGAATTAACAACAACACAAATTTAATTTATATTTAAAAATATTTTACAAATATAACAATTTAAAAGATCGAATAAATTTTTAATAAAGTATACTTGTTGCAAGTTTGCAATAACTTTATTATATTTAATATTTATAATATTAACAATTTCGCAACAACAAATACGCTAGATTAAAGACTATATATTTAAAATTTATATAAACTTAAATACTAATTATATTAAAAAGAATTAATTTTTAATTGTTTTCTACTTTATATTAATAAAGAATTGTTCGAAATTATTTGTTATTAAAAAACTTTTTTTAAAGTATTTCAACATATTTATTTTAATTATATCAAGCTCTTTTAAAATAATATCAATAATAAAACGTATAAGTTTTATCTTTATTTTAGCTCTTGCTTTATTATAATTGTTATTTTTGCTATTTTTATTGCAAATTTTAATATTTGTTTTATTCTATAAATATTATATACTAATTTCTCTCTATAGTTTTTGCAAAAATATTTAACTTTAGAAAGAGTATTTTTGAATATATTTTAAAAATTCGAAAAGTTTAGAACAACAAACAACAATTAATATTTTTAAATTTGCTAAAAAAGTAAACAATAAACAAGTTTTTGCAACAAAATAAATTAAATATATTAATTAAAATTGTTAAAATGTTAAAGAAAGATCAAAATTTTTAATATGCTATAATAGTTATTATATACAAGCTTGTATATAGCGTATTTTAAATTGCTTAAATCTTTGTTTGTATCTAATATTAAAGTAACAAGTTAAAAGTCTTATATTATATATTATATACAAAAACAAAAATTAAGAATATTGTATTAAACAATTAGTTTGCGATAATTAAATTTACAATTAAGATCTTTAAAATTATAAATCTTTTTGCAATTTAAATAGTTGTTGCATAGATACTATTAAAAAAATTGACAATTTAAAAAACTATTTTTGTGTTTATCTTTATATTTTATCTCGAATCTATAACTTTGATTCTAGTTAATTTAATTTAGATTCTAATTAACTTAATTTATTGCTATTATTTTTGTTTTACTCTTTTATTTTTATTCTTTTCGCTACTCTATTTATGCGTAACTCTTTTTTTTCGAAATATTAATTGCACAATATAATTTCTAATTACTTTTCAATTATTGCAATGCGTATTAAATCAAAAACAAAATTTAACTTATTATTAAAAAAAAAAATCTAAACAAGAAAAAATATTAATAAATTTTTGTTTATTAAAAACAAAAGTCTAGTATTCTTTGTATTAAACTTTCGAAACTTACTTGTAGTTGCAATAAATATAAAAATAAGCAAAAAGAATATTTTAGAGAGTCTTGTAATATTTAATTACAAAAATATAGTTAAGTTCTCGATACAATTACTAAATTGACTTAAATTAATTTAGATTAACTTAAATTAGTTTAGATTAATCAAGAGTATTATATTTTTATTAATTTAAAATTGCATATAAAGTAGTTATTTAACATAATTTTTCTCTTAACGCAAATATTATTATTCTTGTCTAGATTAATATATATTAGTTTATCTTAGTTAAGAAACAATATCTTTAGTAGCTATAATCAAATATAAAGTTGTAATTCTATATTTCTCTTCTTTTAATGCAATTCTTGTTATGCTTGTTTAAATTAACGCAAATTGATTTAGATTAATTAATATAATTGTGTTTTTAGTAATTTTGACCTAATATAAAGCTGTAATTCTATATCTCTCTTTTTTTAACGTAATTTTTGTTATGTTTGTTTAAATTGACGCAAACTAGTTTAAATTAATTAACAAAATTGTATTTTTAGTAGCTATAATCGAATATAAAGTTGTAATTCTATATCTCTCTTCTTTTAATACAATTTTTGTTATGCTTGTTCAATTTGACGCAAACTAGTTTATATTAATTAAGAGAGAACATTTTTGCGATAGTTATAATTGCATATAAAGTTGTAATATTGCAACTTTCTTTTTTTAATATAACTTTTGTTATTCTTGTCTAGATTAACACAAACTAATTTAAATTAATTAACAAAATTGTGTCTTTAGTAGCTTTAATTAAATATAAAGCTATAATTATATATATCTCTTCTTTTGTTGTAGCTTTTGTTATGTTTGTTTAGTTTAACGCAAACTAATCTATATTTGTTAAAAGAAAATATCTTTGTAATAATACTTTTTGTTATACTTGTTTAGATTGACGCAAACTAATCTAAATTAATTAATAAAATTGTATTTTTAGTAATCTTGGTCAAATATAAAGTTGTAATTCTATATATCTCTTCTTTTAACGTCTTTTCTGCTATGCTTGCTTAGATTGACGCAAATTGATTCAAATTGATTAACAAAATCGTGTTTTCAATAGTTTTGATCGAATATAAAGCTATAATTCTATATATCTCTTCTCTTGTTACAGTTTTCGCCATGCTTGTCTAGTTTGGCGCAAACTAACTTATGTTCGTTAAGAGAAAGTATTTTTGCGATAGTAGTTCTTGCTATACTTGTCTAGATTGACGCAAATTGATTTAAATTAATTAACAAAATTGTGTTTCTAGTAGTTTTGATCGAATATAAAGCTATAATTCTATATATCTTTTCTCTTAACGTCTTTTCTGTTATACTTGCCCAAATTGACATAAACTAACTTAGATTAATCAAGAACAATATCTTTAATAGCTATAATCAAATGTAAAACTATATTTCTATATATTTCTTTTTTTGCTATAGTTTTTGTTATACTTGCCCAAGTTAACACAAACTAATTCAAATTAATTAAAAGAGTTATCTTTTCGATAGATACAATTGTATATAAAACTAATATCTTCTTTTTAAACACAATTTTCGTTATACTTGTTCAAGTTAACGTAGATTAGTCTAGATTGATTAAAAGAGTTATTTTTTCAATAGATACAATTGTATATGAAGTTAATATCTTCTTTTTAAATACAATTTTTGCTATACTTGTTCAAGTTGACGCAAATTAATTCAAATTAATTAAGAGAGTTATCTCTTCGATAGATACAATTGCATATAAAGCTAATATCTTCTTTTTAAACGCAATTTTTGTTATACTTGTCTAAGTTGACGCAAATTGACGCAAAATAACGCAAACTCTTTATTAAGCTTGCAATTATTTAACAACAATAGTTTGCGTTATCTAATACTAATATTATACTTTTAATAAAGAGAGTTCATCTAGAGTTAACTATAATATTAATATTTAACTAAATAGATTCTTTAAGTAGTACTAGTATATTAATCTATATATAAAGAGATAATTCGAAATAGAATTATTGTAGATTTTCGTAAAATAAAAAAAGAGATATACTAATATTTAAATTCTATATAGCTTGTTTATATTATATATAATAATTAATTAATAAACTACTCTATAGTTCAAACAGATAAATATAATTAATTAGATAATCTCTTATTACAATTGTACTTAGTATTTGATAGACAATTAGAACTCTAACTTTTTATTATAATATTAATATATATTAATATAGTCTAGAGATCTATTTCTTTAACTATATTTCTATTTAGTAATAATGTTAATTTCTCTAAAATATCTATAATAGTAAAAGACAAAACTTAAGACGCTTTTTTAAAATCGATTTAATATAATAATATTAATAGTTTTGCAACGCAATATATTAATTATATTCTATAAATTATATATTTTAATAAATCTTTAAATATTTGTTGTTTTACTATATTATATATATACAATAGACAAGATTACTAAGAAAAGAAAGCAAAATACTATATTTTGTTTTTGCAATATATATAATTTAATATTAAAAAACAACAATAAACTAATATGCTATCTAGTCAAATATTAGAGAATTCGAGAAACAAAATATTAAATAAAACTTAAATTTAAGAAAAAAATAGAAGAAAACTTAAAAGAGAATTAAAAAAACCCAATTTATATTAGTTGCACAATTGTCTTCTTGAAATAAAGCAATATCTAGAGAAAATTAATATATAAAATATATTTAATAAAGTAACGTTCGACAAAGTTCTACAATTATTCGAATTAAATTAAAATAATTATAAGTCTTCGAACGCGCATATTATAAAGACTAAAGAATATTATTTTTCAATTTTACAATAGAAAATTCTATTAATTCTAAGTATATTACACGAGCATTTAATAACAAAGCAAAAAATTATACATCAACAAATCTACAATTTGTTATATTAATTATAATAATTAAGCAATACAATTAAAAGAAAAAAGTAAAAGAATCTATTAACAATATAGTTCGAAAGAGTAGCTATATTTGTTAAATAAAAAAAATTATAGAAAAATTGTTTTTTATTCTCTTGACAATATATAGTTTTTTTTAGAATATCTAAAATTATAAGTTTGTAAAATAAATATTAGACTACAAACTTACAAAAAGTGCTATCGATATATTGTTTCGAAATAAGAATAACAAGAATATACAAAAATATTATAGTTTTTGCAACAACAATAAGTAACGCGCACAAATAAAAATTATTTTGTACAAAATCAAGAACAATAAATAATGTAAGATAGAATTTACAATTAAAAACACAATTAGTAGTTTTATCTCTATTAAGTATATTATATACTATCGAAATATTAAAAATATAATACGTTTTTTGTTTAATTACAAATCTTTTTAGAACAATCTAGTATATGCGTCGATTTAAATTAGTACAACAAACAATATTTGCGTCTATATCGAAATATATATAGAAAATTAATAATAAAATATATAAGATTAGCTATTAGAAGAAGTTACAATTATTTCAATTCTAATAGCTATAAACAAGATTTAAATAATATAGTATTATAGAAATTAAAGCTTGTAATTAATATATATAACTATTAATAATTTAAATTGAACTATAAAACAAAGTTAAATTTAATTAAATTTAGTATTAATAGACTTAATATTAATTGTAAAAATTAAAAAAAGTATTTGCAATATTTATAAGCAAAAATATATTATTAAATTATAAAGAAGATCTTTTAATATACGTTTTTAATCTATAATAATTTTGCTTTGCAAATTAATCAAATATAATATTCGAGATATTTGGCAAATTTAATATAAATATATTTTGCGTCGATAGTTTTACAAGAAGATATTATTTAATTATTAAAGAAATAATAATAAACTACAAAGAGCAAATTTTTATTACTAGTATTAAAAAGAACAAATATTGTAGTATTTGCAAAGTTTCTTCAAACAAGCAAAAGTATTTTATAAAAAGATAGAAATATTATATTTTTAAATATACTTAAAATAAGTTTATTAAACAAAAAACAAATTTAAAGAAAAACAAAAAGAAAATAAATATATATTCGATACGTAATTAAATATAAAAATACAAGTATTGCAATATTTATAAATTAATAAATTTCGATGTTTTTTATTAGTTATTAAAAGATATAATAATGTAATTAATTAACTAGATTGTTGTTTTAATTAATAATATTATTGCAAAGATATATTTTAAACAATCTATAAAGCAAAAGAAAAAAAACAAAAGTATTGTCGAAACAATAGAATCTATTTACTTAAATAAGCGTTTTTGCTAGATTTTTAACATAATAGACTCAAAGATATTTAAGTTGTTCAATAAAGTTAAACAATAAAGCAAAATTAAATAGAAAACAATAGTATATTAGTTTGTTTCTATAATAATATTTTTACTAATAAAAAAACAAAACACAACAGTATATTATATTTGAGCAATTACAAATTTTGTTATATTTGCTTAATATATTTTTTATAACAAAAATATATTAAGCTATATAAAATACGTATTGTATTAAATTAATAATTTAAAAACAATTTTTGTTAAATATCGATTATAAAATACAATACACAATACACAATAAAAATAACAAAAATAAAATATATTTTAATATTTTTAAGCTTTATATTCTTACTTACTATATAGATTTTGTTTAATTGTTTAATAGTATTTAAAACTACAATATCTTTTATAACAAAGTAATATATAAAGTTCTATTAAAGCAATTCTTTTTAAAAACAAATAAAATAGAGAAATAAAAAATACAAATATTAGATTACAATATTCGATATATTAATATTAATATTATAAGCAATATAATCTTTTATTTGTAGATTAACTTAATATTTGTTGTTAAACAAAAAACAAAGAAAAAAATTAACAAATTAATATAAGAATTAATAGATTTATTAATAGAATTTAATTCTTACAATTAAGCATTGCTAAGCAAATAATATATAAATTATAAATATTAACAAAAAGCTAAAAAAATTGCTATAGAGAAGAAGTTCGAATATTTAAATTTTATAGATATATTGATAGTATTTATTCAAGAAAAATGCAAAAAAATACAAAAATTAATTTGCAATTAATTAGAGTTAGATACTCAAAAACAAAATTTGTCTTAAATAAAAAATTACTTTGTTAAAATTTACAAATTCTTAATTTGCTAGAAACGAAGCGAAAAGAATTATACAAATTTGAAAAAACTACAAAAAAATATAATTCGATACGTTTCTTATTAACGCAATAAAGCTAATTAACAAAGAGATTATATATAGATGCAAAAATGTAAATTGAAAAATATCTATTAAAGCAACAAATCAACAAAGAGTAGCAATAGATATATAAAAAGCGTGCAATTTATAATTATTATATTCGATTATTAACAATTAAATTGTATTAGATGTTTATAGAAGTATATAGAAGCGTTAATCGAAATAAAACACTAAATTAATTAAGAAATTACTAATACAATATATAAAATATATAAAATAATCGACTTTCTTACTAATACAAGCAAAAACTCTATATATTTATATTTTTAATAATTTTACAATTTGTTATATATTATTC
>JAABUL010002077.1_pt1 | contig 34804 bp, 31 predicted proteins | sample 5559151 | NCBI WGS metagenome assembly JAABUL01 (sample SAMN10711876, study PRJNA513368) | rock metagenome | isolation source: Antarctica rocks | place: Antarctica: Victoria Land, Pudding Butte sud | reverse complement strand
GTCTTCTACTAGTCGCTTCGTTGATGCGGGCCTGCGGGCAACAGCCATATCGCTTCTGGCGGTGATTTTCCCATGGCAAAGGCCAAGGCATATCGCATCTCACAGGCATGGCTATCTACGAAGGTTCGGTACAGCAAGCAACGAAACCATACCACAATAACAGTTGTAAGCAGGCGAACCCCTCCCCACTTGTAGTGTTCGCCACCTGCTCAAGCAGCCATGGCATCTGTCGACTCCTCTGAGAAGCTATTCAGTCAGGTTTGCGCTTTCAGTCGAGTATTGATGTCGTTCCAAGAGCGACCAGTCATGGGCGAATTGGCTTGTACGTAGACCTTCGGCCATGGGTACCCCTCAGATTGTACAGCGTCGGATTGGGCCTCAACTTGAAGCCAGAATGTAGACACGCGTGCTCCGCAGGTCATTGCATCGGAGACCATAGACGCAAAGCTGTCAGTAGAAAGCGTCGTCTTTTTTCGACAGCTTGTCACGTGGCCCAGCAATCGTTGGTGATATCGTGAATCTCAGCCAGACTAGATCCTGAAAACCATGCTTCAAATGAGTCACCCTTCCCCACAGCTTTCATCTCAGTAGGAGCATCGCCATCTGCACTTCATTCTCGGTGGCAACTAGATGCCATCCTCTCGTTCTAGTCTCGCAACTCAGCCCATGCTGGCGCTGTAGCCTAACCGCTGCCCACCAGAACCTTCCACCAGATCCAGAGCGTGGCAGCTCAATTGAGCTGCTTCTATGACGAGCCTTGTACTATGATATTGCCGTTACTGCAAGAGATAGAGGGGTTGCACAGATTCCCAGGTTGCTGCCAGATCAGTGCAGCTCTGCCAATGCTGCAGACGTGGCGCTCTTCGTCCGTTACTGGGGCTCCATGGTAGCCTGATCGGCGTTATTCCCAAATGATATGCTGAGAGAGGAAGATCGTGCATGAAATGCGATAATGAACGTGGTTTGCTGTAGATGATTGTTGGGGGTACTGGGTGCAAATGGGAGTCACTAGGTTCTTCAAAGTGGCGCTAAATATTGGCGCCGTTCCGTACTGTAATCTATCAGTCGTCATGCAAGGCTAGTGATTAGTATGTCCATGTCTTCAATGGATTCGATTGACTCTCTCATAGATACGAGTATTCATTAGGGTCTACTTGGCTTGATGAATACTTGTACTATACGTGCAGAGAAAAAATAGAGAGGAATAGACAAAACCCATCCCATCACTTTGGGTCTTTGTACACTTCACCAACTTGGCCGCACCCATTTCGTTGCTCCCCGAGGATTATCCGCCACAACCACTCGCTTTGATGCGCATATCCACTCAGCCTTATGGCGTGCGTAATTCCAACTCCCCATAGCCGTTAGACGTCTTGCAAAACTCAACACCGGTATATGTGTAGGGTTCACAGCTCATCAGTCGCTACTGTCTCGTCTCCAGAAGCCAATTCATCGCTGTCATTGAGAAAGACACCCTTGAAATCCTCGGTCATGTCCTCAAGACTGCGATCGATAGCCTCCTCGATAGCCTTTTTTTCACCCTCACTGAGCCTTGTTTCTGCTTCGGCAACTCCGGGCTTGTCTACCTGGTCGCTGCTCTCATCTTCACGAAGTTTATGCCAAACCATGGCCTGCTCATGGCGGTCGATTATCTGATCGTGATCCTCAACGGTGAGCTCTATGTTACTCGAAGCAGCATGAGAGAATGTACTGCTAGTCTGCCACGGATGCACGAAGACGGAACGTTTACTTGGAATGAATGTTTGATGCGAAGTGTACATCTTTTTCGGACGATCCTGCCCATATCCGCATTCCCTAGATTGCAGTTCTCCAGCTCCAGCTTCAGGGTCTGAGGCTGTGGGAGACATGTTGCTGAGTGAGTCGGGCGGAGTTGGCACGCCGTAGAGGAACTGGACAGGGTTAGCCAAGATTTGTAAGGGTTGAGCCACGCTCTCGATATTGTGGACGTCCAAGTGATAACCAGAATCTGTCCTCGTACGTAAGCGCCTCTGCCCTCTCCGCATGGGGACGCTTGCATCTCCCTCGCTGCTTCCGATCGAATTTGGGAGATCTAAGAAAGAGGCCTCCTGCACGCCACTTGCATCGAGAGGAGAGTTCCGATCTTTACGCAACGAAGAGTAGCAGTTGTATGATGCTATGCCTGATCCAGAGGTCGTTATTCTGCTCTGGCTCTCGTTTTCGTTGGGCGACTTTGAGGGAGAGGCGTTACTCAGGTTCGATCTAGCATATCTCTTGCGGCTACCTCTTTCTGACTTGGCAGTTTTCGCTTCATGATGCGTACCTATAAAAGGTGCTGCAAGATTTATAGCAGCGCCTGCGGACCCAGGGTCCCCTCCATCTTCTTCTGCAGGAAGTCGTGCGCGGTGATAATTTGCGTTCAGGACATCGTTCCGAGATCGTGATGTATGGCTGTTTTCCAGGATACAATTCACTTGGTGGGTATCACTCCCACTGCGACGGCCATGACAGGTAGGTGTAATCTGTGGAGTGTACATCCGGGTCCAAGCCTGGGTGATATGGTCAAACGCCTGTGATTGCGCTGAACGAACGGCGGGAGGAGGCAAAGCTGGGAACCTAACATTGCTTCTGGACTCGATGGCTTGGTCCTCAATGCCAGTCCTTCCACCGAGACGAGGCGAGGGAGGAGCAACCTGGTGGAGATCAGCACGGAGGGAAGAATTCCTATTATATAAGGCATATCTAGAAAGGTGAGAGCTCGCAAAAGGATCTCCAACAATTGGGGCGCCGGTGTCAGAAAACTTTGCGAGAGGAGTAAATCCCTCATATCCTGGAAGATGACCTTGAAGACCTGGCTGTTGTTGTTGTTGTTGTTGTTGTTGTTGTTGTTGCATCTGGGCGGAATCATAGCCTCCCAGCGAATCGAGTAATTTGACACGCATTTCCGCATTCTCAAGTCGCTGAGACATATCGGCGTGCTTGGCGGTCTGGTAGGCGTGCTTTTGAGCGAAGTTGTGCATCCTTGCTGCCTTGCGAACATGTTCGCTACTGAAATTGAATTCGCGATTGTCGTAAGCTTGTGATGACGAAGGGGTATACACGCTGGACATATCAATGGTCGGTGGAATGCATTCTACTCTCTGGGCGCTGAAGCTGTACTGTGTGGGATCAGATCCCGTACCTTGGCACGGACTTGGACCGAAAGTGTCGTCCCATGGAAGAATGTCAATAGTGAGGCGTGCGCGCAGAGTCCGCTCAAAGTGCACGGAGGAACCATGGTCTTCGACAATTACAGCCTTGACGTCGATACATAGCGATCCATTAGGAGCAAAGAGACTCCGATCATAGCCACCCGGTTGTGTCGCAGAGTATATGGGCACTATGCCCTTGAAGCCAGCGAGATGATAATCCCACGTAAGCCAGGAGAGTGGCGTGTACTGGGATTCAATGCAATATCTGACATCGGTAGGAAACCGAGTGGATGCGAAAGCCGAATTGCACTGGTACCGTGGAATAAGAGAGAACTCCTGGCCTTCGCGAGGGAGCCGGGTTTCATCCAGTTCGTTGAAGACAATGGAGTCCGGAACCCAAGCGGCTTGCACGAAGGGATACGGCGTCTGGGATCTCGCATCGTGATGCACTCGTACCGTGATAGATGTATCCCTCGAGTGAGGTCCATCGTATTGAACTAGGCAGTCGCTGGCAACAAGGTATAAGCGTATAAGCCCAAGCTGAGCTCTCACCCTTATGTCCTCTTGCGTTGAATACAGGGAATCTGCCATGTCTCCGACAAGTTGTTCACGACAGAAGCTGATGCCGCGGACCACTTTAGCCGAATGGCACCTTTCATCCTCGCCAATCTTTGGGATACAGTCCTGAAAGTAGACCTTCCATAGCTCGCTCGCAAGCAATCTCTCAAGCGTTATAGTAAAGGCCTGATGGATGCGACATAGCTCCTGCGCTTCTGCATATTTTGAGAAATTCCATTCGGTCATGACGTCGATATGCTGGACAGCCGGGCAACGGCTCGTGTAGCTCGGGTCGTGATCATTGTTGGGATATGTGCGGACGACAGGCTTGCCGAAATCTAATGGGCCAGAAATGCCTGGACTGAGCCCTTGGATGGCGATGGCCCCGAGCGTGGCATCGCCTGTGGAAGCATTATTCGAAGGGAGCGAACCTTCCGAGCTTGACTGTTGGGTAGGTCTCGGTGCTTCGTTTGATTGTGTGACAGGCCATTTGGCCGTCCAGTTGCTAGATAGCGCTTGGCGGCTTCGATTGTTGTAATTAGGCGAGAAGTGCTTGTGTGTATCATCCACGAAGCTGCCCGGAGAGAGTTGGAATCCAGACGATTCCGCGGATCGACCATGTATGGGTGGCGATTTGGGTCTCAACTTTGAGAGGTCACCATGTGACTGCGAAAGCCGACGGCGTACGCTGTGATTGAAGTTCTTAGAGGACTCAGTTTTGGCACGTTGGGCGAAAGAAGTCCTCTGAGTGGGCGTTTCCTGAGGTCCTGCTGGAGAAGACCAGCATTCAGCCAAAGTAGACTGGTAATTCGACACCGTTCGCAGGGCACTTCGAGATGCACTGAATAGCAGATTAGCAATCTGGCACTAAGGGACGGCATGGCAGCAGTGAAGACAAGCCTCTGCCTGATTCCGGGCTTCGGCTTATGCATGTTGCTGAAGTTGAGCCCCGATAGCTACAACACTAGGTCTGCAAGCACGCCGTCTTTGAAATGTAGTAGGAATACCTTTGAGTCTAATCCAAAGATGCAGAGGTGAATGTGACACAATGAATGATGGATGGATGGATCAATCGGAAGAAAGTGGAGTAATCAGGACCGCAGAAAAGCGCGCCTGCCTCTATGCCTTCATTGCAATACTCAGGAAGGGACGAACCAATCTCTCTCATGACTCAGCAAGCTCTCTGTCCGACAAAATTGCAGTTAGGGGGGCAGTTATCCCTTTCAAGACTAGTAATCAACACTGCATTGGAAGTTGAACGATAGCCTTAACCATTCCATATTCGTGGCGTTAATCTGAAAAACTTTGGCAAACCGAGGTCAATGTGCTCTCGAAATGCTGCGTTTCCCCCCTAGCGGGCATAATGTGCGATGTATTCTAGAATTTAGATTGGGTCAGCTTTAATAGATTTCAGGTACATGCCAGCTATAGGCACTATTGAAAAAGTCTTTCGGAGAGCCCCCATGACGAACGCTGCTTCTCAGAACTGGAGTATTCCGGTTTCGTCGGCATGGTAGCCGTTTTGCTGCTATGATTTTTGATAGCTAATGCAGCTTGGCAGTAGCGTCCCTACCGTGGGATGGTGTTTAGGGTTGTCTTTGCGCGCAAACGATAAAAGTGATGTTTGGCTCGACACATTATATTGCGTCTGTGGTACTTTAGAATCAGCAATCTCTCATCCAAGTATGGTCGAGTCGTGAGGCATGTCTGAGTAGTAAACACTCCAAATCACATCCCATGACCCATACGCGAATTTGGACGTAGGAAGGAAACGAACCCATGCTTGCCCGAGTGCTGAGTTGCTCGTTCTTATTCCCTAGCTTGGGTATTTGTAGAAATGCATCGACGCCATAGCCTTCAAGATTATGGAGCTCCAAGTTTCCTGCCCAGTACCTGCGAAAGGTATCAGTCAATGTAGAGCTACTTCACGGTACTACTGGAAGTCAGACATACTCTGCATAGACGCGACTCATGGGCAAACCCATCCCAAGCTTCAACTCTGGGGGCCTCGAGGTCAACGAATTGAGCGAGCCATTCGACGATCCTTGGTTTATTCTATCGGCACAACGCGAAGAGGTGCCAGGTTCGAACCCTGGGAGCTTCAATTCTTGCATTGTCGCTGCCATCTTCGGCACCTTTGAAAGGTTTCGGAGATGGGTGTGGCTGCGCGTGCCCTTACTGAAGGACCATAGCTTAGGCATCACTTCTTCTGGAATACCGCCACCTTGGTCAGAAACTCGAATGATCACGTGTTGTTGCGCCTCGCAAATCAGGACCTCGATAGGTGGTGGACTTCCAGCTGAAGAGGAGCTTCTTCCGACGGTAGCTTGGATTGAGTTTCGTAGGAGCTCGCCAATCATGTACTGCAGGTGGCTTAGGATGTAAGGGAAAGTCGCCTCGAAGTGTCCTTCAAGTCTGAGATCCGGAAGCGAACACCGCGGGCTGTCAGCCTCTTGCGCGAGGGATATCGCTCGGTTCCAACATGCCTCCACTACCTCACGAGCTTTACATTTGAGAAAAACCTCACCCACAAATTCAGTATTAGGATCCTCCTGGGGGGTGGCATTGGGAAAGTGCCATGGAGCGTTGAATGTCTCGGTCAATGCGAGGTGCTGTTCGGCAATTACTCGACGAGATATTCGCTGCAGGGAGGTCAGCACGGGCGCATACTCGCTTTGCAGATATAGGCCCGTCGTACAGAACGTAACAGCGTATTCATGAATTTGTCGATCTCATCCGGACGCATCAATTCCTGGCACTCTAGGACACCCATCGCAAGCCTGGGAATCACAGTCAAGTGCTCCTGTAGAGTTTCGCCGACGATTTTGCAATATTGCTCATTTTCCTCGGTTGTTTTAATTTCGCGTACTCGTCGTAATTTTTCGAAGGCTTTGTAGTATAGGTCATAGACGTGTGACATATGGGGATTTGTGACAACTACGAAGGGTAGTGTCTGCATATCCCGAAGCCTGTGGGCCAGCCTTGTGGGAAGCTCGGTTCGCACATAGTTGGCTGAGCTGATCAGACGTTTCTCGGTCAAGGTGCGGCCAAAGAAGGTCAATTGACGTAGGCTGATTGGTCTTGCTTCCTTCTGCACCCACCTTCAAGCTGTTAGTCGCGGCACCCTCGAAGGTACGTGAGAAGAAAGTGTACTCATCGAGGACTGCTGCTGGACGCCAAGGCGTTGTTGCGTAAGTAGAATTCCGTCCAGAGCGAGTTATCCTGGTTGCCCATCCCCAGCTCTGTTTGATAAGACCCCGCTGTCTAGGACGCAGCATTGTAAGGCTGCCATACAGCAGAATGAATGCTAGGGCTTAGACATCCGAAGACGCCGTCGTTCGAATGTTGGCCAAGATAGGAGTGCCCGTATCGATGAACATTCCTTTGTGCGATAGTTGGTCCTTCGTGCTCTATTATAGTCGAAGTGAAGATTTGCCTCGGAAGGGGACTCCGCCCGCCGTGCTCGAAGTCGCGGCTTGCTGCATGACAAGCGCAACAAGCATTATCCACGATCCCGAGTAATATGCAAGCTGCACAGTATTCCTAACCCCAATGCCAGTACGCTGTCAGCTTCTGAAGTTCCTGTAAGAGACTTGTAGAGCGAAAGCGGCGCCGCACCGAAAATTGGCCTTCCCGCGGAAAGCCTGATGCCGGTAAAGTACGCTGTGCAACCTTCGTCATCACCCGTGACTTTTCGTAGAGAGTCCTAAAGCACCTGCAACGATCGTGGATCCAGTCAAGAAACCTGCCAAATACTGCTGCCCGTAAATACTACCGTACGCGCTCTTTGTGGTTGAACCAGCGGAGCCACATTCTATTCTGGGTGACCAAAGAGCCTACGGGCATACTTGCTTCCGGGCTTCCACTTCACTTCCTATCTGCTTACTATGGATCCTGTAAGCACCATTACACACTACGCAGCTATGGATTCCGAGGACGGAAGTGAGGCAGTGACTGACTTGAACGCTCAATTGGGCGAAATACAGATGGGAGGTGGTAATGACATGCTCATCGACGAATATGATCCTGTTGACGAAAAACCCGATGTGGCTATTATTACCCCAGATGACTCTACGAAGGAGACAGAGCCGGAAGTGCTCGCCAGTGACTGTATATACGGCCCAGAGATATCAGTACACGTTAGATGCTCATCGTTGACACCTTGGCAGATGATGCTATGAAGCCCCGGGTGTTGCCCTTACTTCCGGATCTAGAGGCAGAGAGTGAAACCGTACATACTTGGGAAATTGAAGGTTGGATGAACCTCTTCAAAAAGGCGCGCGGGCCTATATTCGAGTGCGGTGGACACCCTTGGTATGTGGGATCGTGATTGGGCACTACCAGAGAAGCCCTACAATGGTAGAGGGGGGAAATGTTGACATACCCTTAGGAGAGTGCTGCTGTTTCCGTTCGGAAATAATGTTGACTTCGCATCGTTCTATCTCGAGCAGGGCTATGAAGAAGGAGATCAGCAGAAGCCTCCCGAGGGCTGGTATGCCTGTGTACAATTTACATTGGTTTTATGGAACAAGCAAGATCCATCGATATACATCCTTCACAGTAAGAGCTGGATCAGGCGTATCCACTAATTTTGCGTGCTGATGTATACCGCCAGCTGCAAATCATCGATTCAACGCTGAAGAGAGTGATTGGGGTTTTACGAGGTTCGCGGAGATACGGAAACTCTTCGCCCCCCAGTGGGAGAATAAAGGACGGCCAATGGTCGAGAACGATGCAGTCAACGTCTCAGCATACGTTCGCATATACAAGGATCCTACAGGAGTTTTGTGGCATAATTGGATCAAGTTAGCACTCTGCCCCCTCGCTCCCCAGCTTTACTACTAAATAGCCAATAGTTACAACTCAAAGAAAGAGACCGGGATGGTGGGTCTCAAGAACCAGGGTGCAACCTGTTATCTCAACTCGCTTCTTCAATCTTTGTATTTTACGAATGCTTTTCGCAAGGTATATTTCCGTTCTCTTAGTTCAAGTCGAATCTTGTTGAATCATCGCAGGCAGTGTACCAGATACCCACAGAAAAGGAATCGGAACGAAAAGCGTCCAACAGCGCATGGGCGCTGCAGAGGCTGTTCTACATGCTACAGTCCAATGAAGATGCTGTCTCGACCCAGGAGCTGACTCAATCTTTTGGTTGGGAGACGAAGCACATATTCGAACAACAAGATGTCCAGGAATTATCGCGCATACTGATGGAACGAATGGAGGAGCGGATGAAGGGGACTAACGCCGAAAACGCACTGGCAAAGATGTTTGTTGGAAAGATGAAAACTTACATCTCCTGTATCAACGTCGATTACGAATCGTCAAGGATAGAAGATTTCTGGGACATTCAGCTCAATGTTAGCGGCAACAAATGCTTGGACGATAGTTTCAAGGACTATATCCAGGTGGAGACCATGGACGGTGAAAACAAGTATTTCGCAGAAGGCTATGGCTTGCAAGACGCAAGGAAAGGCGTGATATTCGAAACTTTCCCACAAGTCCTCCATCTCCAGCTTAAACGTTTCGAATACGACATTAACCGTGACGCTATGATGAAAGTCAATGATCGCTACGAATTCCCGGAAATATTTGATGCATCCCCTTATCTCTCAGAAACAGCCGACAAGTCGGAGCCCTACATTTACAAACTTCACGGTGTTCTTGTACACAGCGGAGACTTCAACGCCGGACACTACTACGCTTTCTTGAAACCCACGACTGACGGACATTTCTACAAATTCGACGACGATAGAGTGACAAGAGCCACCATGAAGGAGGCCTTAGAGGAGAATTTCGGCGGTGACTATGTGAACCTAAATGGCAATGCCGGTGTGCGAAACCCCTACACACGGACACTTTCGACAAAACGGTCCATGAGCGCATACATGTTGGTCTACATTCGTCAAAGTCGCGAAGAAAGTATCTTACACGATGTTGCCGATGAAGACACACCCCAACACCTCGGCATGTTACCTTCTCGTGTTTCACTTCCATCGTCGCTAATTTGTAGCAGCCAAGCAACTCAACGAAGAGAGGGCCGCTTTCGAGCGGAGGCGGAAAGAACGCGAAGAGCAACACCTGTATCTGTCTGTTGGTGTGGTTACAGAGGACAATTTCAAAGCCTACCAAGGATTCGACCTGACCACTTGGGATGCCGAGTATGAAGGAGACTCAGTGCCCAAGGTTTACCGTGTCTTGAAAACCTCAACACTCAACGATTTCGCCAGGACTGTGGCTAGGAGCATGCAGCTCCCATCTGAGCAGATTCGACTCTGGATCATGGTGAATCGACAGAACAAGACTATAAGACCAGATCAGCCTATACCCGATATGGAATCGACCATAGAGGAAGCATACAACAAGTATGGCAGCCGAGACAAAAGTTTTAGGTTGTGGGTAGAAAGGGCGTCATTGTTCGAGGGCGATAGCCCCATCTGGCCAGACACACAACAGCCCGCTGGAGGCAGCAATCCGCCTATCATGGTGTTCCTCAAGTACTTTGACGCCGAAGCACAGTCTCTCAAAGGTGTTGGCCACGTTTACATCAGAAAGAATTGCAAGGTCTCAGAGATGGTGCCAATGATCCTGCAGGTTATGGGGTGGATACAGAGTGCGTCTCCGCTCTCGAATGGTCTGACTAATGGCACCGCCTCGCCGCCAACGCTTGCGCTTTACGAGGAGATCAAACATTCGATGATTGAGCCAATGAAACCTAAATCAACCTTGGCTATTGCAGAGATACAAGATGGTGATATCGTGTGCTTCCAAAAAGTTTTGTCAGACAAGGAAGCCTCAACGGTATCGCAGACTGGTGGCTATACCGACGCTCGCGAATTTTACGATTACCTGCTGAATCGAAAGACCGTTAGTTTCTATCCCAAAAACGTCACTGAAGACGAGAAGGGCGTGTTCAAACTCGACCTCAGCCGCAAAATGTCGTATGAGCAATTTTCGGCAAAGGTAGGGGAGTTCTTGAAATTGGATCCCACACACCTCAGGTTCTCAACTGTCAATGCTACCTCAGGGAAAGTGAAAGCTCCCGTAAAGCGGAATGCAAACCAGAATCTATACCAGGTGCTCCATCCTCAATTTGGGACATACGGCAACAACAATCAGCGGGACGATGCCCTATTCTATGAGGTCCTAGAGATGAGCCTGAGTGAAATGGACACAAAGAAAACCTTGAAGCTTACGTGGATTAGCGAAGGATTGTCAAAAGAGGTATGTATTCTAAAAACGTACCGCAACCCTTTTAAGCTTAACCTGCCTTCAGGAGACCTTCGACATCTTAGTTCCTAAAAATGGCGTAGTACGCGATATTTACCCCGGCCTGCAGAGAAAAGCCAACCTCGATGACGCAACGATATCGAATCTGCGCATATATGAAACACACAACTTCAAGGTATACAAAGAACTTGACGCGGACTACCCGGTTGCCACGATATCAGAATTCATAAACTTGTACGCAGAGGTGATTCCGGAAGAGGAGCGTAATGCAGAACAGGGAGACACAGCCATGTACTGCTTTCATTTCGATAAAGAGCCGAACAAGCCCCATGGAATTCCTTTCAAATTCATTGTAAAGCCGGTAAGTCTAATGTTTGCAGTCAAATAGAGCTTCGCTGACCAAATCTATAAGGGTGAAATTTTCCAAGACACAAAGGTGCGATTGTCAAAACGGATAGGGCTTAAAGGCAAACAATTCGAGAAGATAAAGTTTGCCATCATTCAAAGGTCGATTTACTCGAAGCCGGCCTATCTTAGTGATGGTGCGTTACAACTTTTCTTTGATACTCTCTCCCTTTTTGCGCAGGAAAGGCGCCACTAACACAAGGCTACAGATGACATCCTCTCCGATGTTGCTACCAGTGCTGATGACTCGCTGGGAATCGATCATGTAAATAGGACCAAACCACTGGGAGGCAAGGGTGACTCGATATTTATCCGGTAACCTCGAGCTTTTCAGTGATGCTTGATCCTTGTAACTACGCGCACATGGCGCAGAGCCCTTGTTATAGCGTGCATTGACGAGGCTGTTTGGTATGTCTCTTGGAGTCCTGGGAATACCGCGGGTGGGGAAAGGCCATGCGGACAACGAGCGTTAAGGAGGAACGAATTGATGAGCCGCATGTGTCTGCATTTATTTGTATTCTAGAGTCTTTAAAGGCCTGGTGGGATGAAGAAGCAGCAATGACATATAATTGTTACCTTCTCAGCGCAATCCACAATGCCACTAGACATGTTTCAATCCAAAAAAGTTGTGAGACGTAAAGTATTCATATGCCTGCACGCACTTGGCGCTAGCCGCTTTGGCCCCTGGAAGCGGTGGCCAATCAATGTTGAGTCGAGCTGTGGAGTGGGCATCAGCCTGAGCCTGCTCCCTAACAATTCACACATCGACACAGCCTTCGAGCGCCCTTCATTGTCACCGTCCGCGTCAGTACTTGGGAAATCTGGGAATTCATGTACTCCGTCTCGATTGTTCTTCGAGTAACCTCGTGGGACTGCTTTCAATGGACGATATCTCGCATGTTTTGACATTTGGCCCGTCTACGTCTGCGTTACGTTCTTCAGGAAGGCCACTCTGACCTGTCTCTGAAGACTTTGACAGAGTTGTCTCTATACCTGTGGTATCATGGAGACTGTGTCCCAAGATATCAATTAATTTATCCGCATGGTGCCTTAGCGGCCTCTAAAATGGTGGGCCTCTATTGACTTTACATTAATCAACGTCTAGCTCAAAGGCTTCTGCGCAGACTGTGAACCATGCCGTTCGGACTGCCTCTATATAGACGAAGCAAGTCCCCCGGAAACACCAGTGCTGTGGACCATGCAGCCAAGAAAACTCTGCTGGCTGTACCGTCTGCCACATCATTGCCAGCCGTTAGGCGCAACATCGTGCAATCAGCCGCCACTGATGTGCTCGCTGTATTTTCTCCCAGTAGCAACAACGCTAGGACTTGTGGGATGAGGCCTACAATGCTCTCCAATGGCTAAGATCGTCGTCCTCGCTAGGTTCATCGCCACGGCTTTCCTGTTTAGCTAGGTCTGACTGGTCGTCAGAAGGTTCTTTGGTGACCGTGAGGAACTCAGTCTCGATGACAACGTTGGTACTGTACGTCGAGACTCCTTCACTATAAATCTGACCAGATGGTACATCACTCAACTCGGGCTCCCGAGCTTCCAAGATCAGCCTTGCGTGAGCTTTCTGTCCTCTTCATCGATGCATAGCTCAACACTCATGGTAGCCTTATGCCTCAGAAGGATTTCCGCACAAAAGGTTCCAGCTCCAAGAAGAGCTGCTTGCAAGCTAGTAATCCTCCACGGGGAAGATATAGGTGCGCAAAATTGGCAGCATAGCATGCGTCAGATCTCCTGATTAACCGTCATGCACATTATGGTAGGGCGAGGCAACAGCGAGATGCTTGCATGCTTGCTCTCATATTCCAGTACCAATGGAGGAGCTTTTGCATCTGTACTTCGTAACCTTCCTACTTCTCGACCACTAACAATACCAAGTAATGGGCCAACGCTCCTTCATCTGGCGGCTATTTTGGACCATTGCGATACCGCTTCCCAGCTTCTTTGTGCTGAACTAGTGGATATCAGCGACCGAGATCACGAGGGCAATATGGTGCTGGATAAGGCCTAGAGGGATGGCCATGATGAGGTGAGAGAGTTGTTTATCAGTGAGGGAGCACGGCGACGGTGGGCGGTCCCGTCTTTCGATAGGTCGGAGAAGGATAACGAGGTTGAATGAAGTCAGGAGAAGATTGTTGTGGTCCAAGATTCGGGAGCCATGAAAGGGGTGGAATTTGTGATGAATCGATGCATAGCAACCGCAATGCGCCACGCATGAGTGTACATTCTGATATATCAACTGCTGTAAACTTGTTCGTCTTACCGCCAATGTTCTTCCTCGACCGTCAATCTTAATACTCCTGCTAGGCTAACGATTTGAGCAAGAGAGAAGGCCCATTTCTACCCCTACAAGCTGGTGGCCTTGCACCAAAACCACTTCATCTCCATTGAGATCTTGACCAATTTTACTTCATGCAGCCAACCACAAAGATTGTCTATGCCTTAGTAAATAAGCCGAGCAACGGCACCTGGAGACAGCTGGCTCTGGTACAGATGGGCGATGGAGCTGGGAACCGCGTCACTACCGTGGATACGATCACTGGTCATTGAGACGTTGATCTATTGAAGGCAGCCAGCCACATGTAGTACGAGGGGTGGAGCGCACTGAGGCATATCCGTTGATTCAAGGCGTTGAGATCGAGAGCCTAAAGTGATTCGCTTATCCATCTTTTTGCACTCCGTGTCTGCGGTCCTTTTCCTCCTGTCCGTCACCATAAACCCAGTATTGGATGCCCAGTCCAGTATCGCAGCATGCCTGGAAAATACCACACATCTTGAACGCCAATGGAACTTTGCCCGGCTCAGCGTTGAAAAAGTAGGCCATCTTCAGCGCATCTCCCACAAGCCAATTCGCCAATACGGACAGTCGAAAGCCTTTGCAGGACTGGGCACGCTGGTTGGCAAAAACCTGAGGTAGAGGAAGGACAGCTTCAACGGCCAAGCCTACGTATCCAATAAATTCCGTGTAGAGAGAGGAGTTGGTTGGGCGAAAGATTGTATGGAGGACGAGCAGAGCGAGGGTCAAGCCGAGGACGTACTCCCAGTATCTGATTGGTCGCACGTCCGTCAGCCTGAATTCAACAGAATCTGCATTGTGCCCCCAGCCTTTGCATTATTGGAAAGCTGCCGGGCCCCTGGTAGGAGAATGCACTCACGGTCGTTGTGCCTTCCACCTCCAGAAGTTGAATGGCCGACCCTCATGCATTCCCTTGAATGGTCCTTCATCCCTCCGCGTAGGTCGGTGATCAAGGGCTACTTTGAGAAGCACAGTCTGCACAGCTACCATGATGATAGCCTGTACGAGGAGAGCAGGATCATATCGGGCGCCTGGCCAATAGAAGATTTTCAGTATGGAAGCCGTGAGCATGATGAAGGGTATATCGAGCGAGAAGCCGGCCGACGTGCGTGTACGTTTAATAGAGAGTATTTGATCAGCGTAGGATGTCAAAGGAGAGAGTATTAGACTGGTCGAAGGTGTCAGTCAAGAGAATCTTTTCAATAAAGACTATAGTGTGAGAAAAGGCCTTACAAGATAGGCGTGATGGAGGCTATCAACGTCCCCACGAAGGCCATGACGGGTGGTATCAGCAGAGGCAATGTCTTTGATTATGAAGGTACTCGGGAGGAATCATCATGAGGGCATTTCAAGAGAAGTGGACGTTGAAGACGTTAGATTCAAGCTACTGTAGATATTGGAGACGCCGAAGCCCGCACAATATACAGGTACAAACGTGATGACTTCAACGCATGGGGAGACAGGTGAGAACCTAATGACGGGCCTTCGCTCCAGCATACGAACAGTGTGATGCATGGAAAGGTAAAGAGAAACCTTTAAGAGCCGTCGAGCTCGATATAATTTCCTGGCTGAGTAAGCAGCGAAGCGCCTTGGCCGCCGTTTTTTTAGCCATAATCATTGAATGCTGCCTCCGGAGCTTATGGACCGAGTATATGAAGTCGATCCAAAGCTCTGCTGCTGGCGCTGAACGTCCATCGTGACTTGGCTTGGGTCGGCGTGCTCCAAGTCGGGCGGTTGCCCCACCCCCAAGTCTCCGACCAGCTCGACTGCCCCTTTTGCAGGTCCGCCTCCAGCTGTGCTGGTAGATCTGGGGAAAAGAGGAAACAACGATGTCAAGCCAGCAGTCTACTCCAATTCCCGGTGAAGTTGAACAAAGACTTCGGCGGCTACGATGGCGGCATTTGGTTGGCTGGCTGCCGGCATGGGCTTCCTTACTTTATCTCGGAAATGAGACACCGTTGAAACGTCTGTACTAGTATAGTCTAGCTCACCGTCGATCCACCACTCGATCGGGCGCGGGATATAGCCGATCTCCCGATGCACAATATTGGAGGGCTAATCGGGATATGAGAAGTAGAGAATGAGATGAGAGCGTGGTCCTGGCGGATACCCCTATCCCAAACACCTACCGAAGATGAGCTCTCTGCTCACGAGGTCGCCGACCTATCCTGCTATGTAGTCCTCCTCTCTACACGACAGAGCCTGTCCTCTCATCACCTGGGAAGCTGTGTCTAAGCGCCTATACAAATAACTTCAGTATCCCTCGAGGCCACTTGACCTTGGTCGACAATGTGATATTTGTGTGGAATAAGTCAACAACAGGCTTCAAGGTGTCTCTGACTCCATAACGCTTCTCAAGTCGATGTACATGCGCTATTGGACCAAAGTGTGCTGCTGTGTTGGGAGGCTCAGTGTTCAAACAATCCCAGAAGTGAAGATGAAACACCACGGGAAGGGGCTTGGTAGAATAGGGATTCGCTGCGCATCCATCTCTTCGCCCCGCTAATCTTTCTATACAATCTCCCAATTTCCCTCTTCGCATCTTCAACCTTTTGTTTAGCACCTCACATTCTTTCAAAGCTTGACGCTTTCAACAGCTACACATTCCTTTCGCAGCTTGACGCTGCATCCTGCTGTTCCTATTCTCCTATTCTCGAGCTTGACGCATTACAGCTTCAACACCATCCTCCACACTGCTTTCTCACTTCCACATCAACCCGCAAAGATGAAGACCTCATTCCAGATCGCCGCTTTCCTTATTGCCCTTGCAGTCCCCAGCCATGTCGTCGCTCAAGATGTCGTTGTGGAAGAGAAGATTGTATATGTGACGCGCACTGGAGACGCTCCCATCCACACGCCTGCCGCAATGCCCAGCGCGCTACTAGCAGAGTCTGCGCAAGCTCAGACTCTCAGCGTAGCTACCGTACCGGCGTCGGCCATCACTCCAGTCACCACAGTATCACCCACTATCTTCACCCCCTCTACCACAATACCAGCTACATCAGCTGACGGCGGCGCCATTGTCAGTCCCGTGGCGCCCCTGGGAGACGGTGTCATGAGAATCGCCATCGCCAACCACTGGAAAGAGCCACTTTCTATCTCCTACGGGGACAACGCAGGAAGCCCAGGAGCCCTAGGCGCACTGACCGGTGCTCCTCTAGGTACTGCAACAACCGTCGTCTATCCGACAGGTTGGGCGGGTAGAATTTACATTGGCAAAACAATCAACTCCGCAGACACCAAGATCGAGGGCAGTACTACCGGTGCCAACGACATTGATGTCAGCTACGTCGATGGATACTCCGTTCCAATTACCTGCTCCAATGCGGACACCCCCGTCACCGGCTGCAACATCGATCTCTTCGCTGTAGGAACTTGCAAGAATATGGTGGGCAACAAGGACGTCTGCCTGAATCCAATGCAAGGTAGGAAGAGTAAACCCTATTGTAAAGTCTAGAAAATAACTAATTGAACATTTTAGGTGTTGCGGACGGGCCGGCCGATGACTTCTTCCTACCTTGCCAAGGCGCCGCTTACACCTTTCCGAACGATAATGTGGCGAATGACGGCGACACACGTGGTGCGGATGTTACGTGCTGCATCGGCACAGAAGCTATGGGATGCAAAGCACCAGGCCGCCAGGGCAAGGGCAACAATAAAGCCTCCAAAGCTAAGCGGTCATCCTCCTTCATATCCGAGCAAGCACTTGGGCGCAAGGACGCAGCAAAGGAGCACGTGAATGTGGATTCGCCTGCTCCAAAGCCGGATAGGGCGGCGCATGCACACAGCCATCTGGCGAGACACCTGAAGAGGGCCAAGGCGAGGCACCAGGATCACGGACTAGCACGGGGATTGAAGGACGTCATTTGACTTTCTTGATACATACATTCCGTGCGCGGATCATCTTATGAAGTGACGTACATCGAGCAGGGTCCATTTTGCAACTCATGACCCTGGAGGTCTGGGCCCCAGCTGTGCGTGGCATGTTTGGCCATCATTGTATAGACATCAAGTTAAGGCGATGCCTGAATTCTACTATCATTACGAGGCTTCACGATCACTATCAAGCTCCATGCCTGCAGTCGTGACCGTACTGCTTCTGTTCTTGCTGCGGATTGCGTCTGAGACCAAACCAATGAGGCCCCTCGGGCAGTGTAATCCGTAAGGAAGTGGCACAAGCACATACCCTTGGGACCAACATTCCTTCAACCGATACCAAAGTACCAAATGACAAAGTAAGAATGCACTCGTATCGTACACTTTAGCGGGATTAAGTACCCTTATAGCCACTCCTACGAAAAAAATTGTTAATCGTCCCATAAAGTCTCAACCTACATTATAGTATCCCATCACGCCCATGTCCTCTCATTTCAGGGGTTTCGCCGAGGCCTAGCCGAGACGAGTGCCAAATTTGGGGGTAGTTTTGTCAAAAATCCGCCACCATAGAAGAACGTTCCCATATATATTTACTCACCACTCCATCAGTAGTGCCGCCATACGTGCAGCGAGAACTCCGGAGACGTTTAAGCCGAGTATCAAAGATCCAGGAGTATCGCGAGGCCAGGGATGCATTTGGTGTCCTCGCTGTATCAAATAGAACTAGAATTAGGACTAGCGCCTCACAACTCATGCGGTATCGAGGCAGGACATACACACTACATGCAATCACAATGGTTAGTGTCAGGCGCGTGAGATTACGCTTCACAAGGGGCATTCACATCAATCTCTTGAAACAAAGTTTCCTCAAGACTCAATGGCGCACAGATCATGCAGATGCAGGCAGGATTTTCGCAAAGATTGCTTCACCCGCAACTAATCTGTTTGGCGAAGCATACCTAGCGAGGCTGCGTTCTCAGCCTGAAATTACCACAGCTTCCAAATGGCAATCCTCTCAGTCTTCACACACTTGCCACTTGTTGGATGTAGCATGTTGTATGTCACGCACGCGAATCTGATCCCGACATCATTTATTATTGGTGATCGAGTCTAATCTTAATCATTCTCCTGTATGAATATCGGACATCAATGTCTTCCATTCAAGTTTATCGATCATCCAACACCAGCTCCACTTTCGGTTTTCAAGATGCAGAAACGTCTGGTTCCTGTGTTTATTTCTCAATGCATCCTACATTCAACTTATACGATAACGGCTGTATTGTTAATCACACTTTGGACTGCTCGATCGCCTGTCTGGACGCAGATCTGATCTTTGCAAGTCCGTATACACTCCAGAATTGTTTGGTAATGGTAGCGCTCGAGGAGCTGCTAGCTCTAAAGGACCCAACGATCGGAGTTGAGAGCCGGGCAGTCCTGCACGACTTTTCAATAGATCTCGAAGCCCCACCCTTTCGGAGCTTGGCTGCCGACGTGGTTCAGATCGTACAGAATTGTCTAGGTCAATTTTGTGAAACGATACCACGTTGCGATAGTGCAGTGGATAAACATTACGACTACTATTGCTATGGTGGTCTCAGTGCTGGTCCAAGACACTCTTTTGATGGGGTTTGTGCCAGTGTGGTAGCCCCTCTGAATGGCGGTATCGGAGTAATGACTTCTGTCAATTTTACCGCAGAGCATCCGACTAATATGCAACTAGGTCTACACCTCATACTGGATGCAAAGCGGTATAGCACTCTCAGCATTCATACTACTGAAGCTTTGCGACAATCTATTCTTTCGCTTGTGTATGCTCATGTACTACCTCTTATGGCCATTGGCTTGGGGTCTTGCATGGCCCTTTGGGCTAGAAGAGATTCGACAGAGAGTCCACTATATGCAGTCTGGCCTACGAAAGCACTTGGCTGCTCTCAAATCTGCCACTGTCGAGTTTCACAAGGCACAGTGCTTCTTCATGCTCGCTATCGAGGTTGCAGCCCAGGTTGTCGTCAAGCAGGGATTATTGAATGACGGCACAACTACTCTGCAAGGGCTATTCAATAACTACAGGCTTGTCGGTAATCTTGCAATCAGTGGCCTCCTCCCAGTCACGTTCACGCTTTTATGCCTGCACACTGTCGGGCTAAATTCTCGATACCTACTTGCTCTGTCGAGCTGCACTATCGCCATGTCCGCTGTCACACTTTTCAGTATTGGCGATTTCAAAATAACTCTACTAGATCTACAAAAGTTAACAAACGCTACGACTAGCGAGTTCCCGAAATGTGGGGCAAGAAATCCATCAACGTTTTGCCTTGATCTCGCAAATACCGCAGTAGCCTTGACTTCCATGAACCTTGGGGAAGGAGCTATCGGAGGCTATGCCTTAGTCCTATCGCTACTTATCATTGTGCTGCTCATCATAGATCATGCTGGCCTGCAGGACAAGTCGAGCTACAAGCGCTTCATGAAGAGATCTCTGACCCGGATTGGTATCGTACTTCAGACCCAAAACCGGCAGCCGAGTGGCATTCTCCAAATCTTTAGGGAATGCCTCTACACAACGATATGGACATGCTACATTGTGCTTTTCGCCTACTTCTTCAAAGGCTTGGCGCATTCAGGTAACAGCACCACCATCACTCCAGCAACAGCGTGGACTTTTGGCCAAATAGTGGCCATTACGGTTTGGGCGGTACCATTGTTCGAATATGCGAAGCTCCTAGGAGGTAAGTTTTGCGCCATATATACTCGAAAAGGTCTTCGGGCTGATATAGCTGGACTTAGAGGGTGTTGAAGAAGGATTGGACTACCGCGTTCCTTTTCCGTACACCATAGCGAAATCCGAAGATAATGCTGCCGAACCAGGCTTCCGTGTGTGGTTCAAGGGGAACCGTGCGGATCGCCTAGTCACGCCTGAACTAGATCTGAGGATATTCTGACGGCAGGCATGGGAACGTTCCATTGGTGGTACATGGTGGCGAAGTAGCAGCATTCCACGTAACCCGCTCGATAGCGCAAACCCAGATTGAGCATGATTGATGGTGACCGTGCCTGACTTCCCACGGGCGAGCAATCAGCCAGATGTGTCACAGTGCTGGCTTTTGTAAGTTCTTTACCCCATGATTGACCGACGGCCAAACCAGCGGGGAAGCCGAGTTGTTTCCTGATCAGCCAATCGGAAATCAGAACGATAGTTCTAGTGCCATTCTAGATAGGCCCTTTGCGAGACAGGCTCGCGGGCGAAATGAGGTAAGAATCCGACGATTCAGGGTGTCAGCCTCACCAAAATTAGGGGTTCGCCTTCACAGACAAGGTGGCTTGGTGTCAATTAGCTTATGGCGGGCCGTACCCTGATTTTTGATACAACTATCTCCTCATGAAGTCACGATACTAGAAGTTTCTCTTCTGTAACCTTTGGCAATATTGGGAAATGGAAAGTTATAGTATTTGAAAACGAGCCGGAGTACTCCCAGTTTCCGCAGGCCTTGGCGCGTGCCCACTATGACTTTGCACCCCCCCCACCAAGGCAACCTCCCAGATCCCAAACAGAGTGTTCGGCTATGTAATCTAGGCGTACTCCGTACCGCGTAAAGTACCTACTTTGATGAGGCATTCAGGGGCCAAATCGGCTGCTGCTCCGAAGACCATTCTGCCAAGCAAACGCAGGGATCTGATGCGCCAAGACCCCTCTGCGAATACTACGCCGCTGTCGGACGTATGTTATCGAACAGAACTCCCACGTCATTGACCACTATATGGTTGTACGAGATCCTCTAAGGTCTCCTTTCCATAGACAGTATTGCGAGGATTTCCGAAATCGTTCCTGCACCGAACCCAGTTCTGTTCATTGGCTGACAACTTCATCTTGTGACCCCCAAAGGAAGTCGGAATCTACCCACATCTGGAGGGTATGTGGCAACTTTGGAGATGAGGAAGAGCAGTCGAACGGGGCGTGTGCGCTGAATAACTGGGTTACATTGCCCCGCCCGTCCCAACCACCATCCTTCGCCAGCCGCTTCTTAGCCGCACCTATTGCTGACACCTGTACTTATCTGCCTGGTGGCTGCCTGGCTCCTACTACTGGTATGCTCCTACAAAGATCTTTCATTTGCTCCCCCTATCTGCGCATCATTGTGGGGTCTATTAGTCTTTGTCGAGCGCTATGCGCAGGCGTGGTGCAACTGCCCTCACCCTCACTTTTGGAAGTGGCAACTTGATATAAAATCACCAATGAGACGTATAGCTGTGAAAATAGCGTTGCCTTGGTGGGTTGCCAATCTGAGAGGACCGCCTCGTGACCATGTACAGAGTCCGAAGGGAAGAGACGATCCTTGTGGCTGTGTGTCAAGTTCCACAGCGGCATACACTACTGTTTGCCTATCTTGGTATTCACTGCTGTCATTCAAGTTTCTCATACACGCTCACGGATCACAATAGCATTTCGAAGAATTTTGACACCATCATGACCGTCCAAAAACCTCTCAAGTCTTCCCTTGCCGAATTCACTCACGAACAACCCCTCTCTTCTGATCAAAGCGAAGCACTCAAGATCCACAACCAAGGTTCGTGGACTTCTCTTTTGCTGTGTAGCCTGACTAAAATAGCCTTCTTCTCCTTCAGCTCGGGAGGCAGCTAGCCGGAAATCATCCGTTGCTCGGCCTGCTCTAACATGGGATCCTTATCTCGCAATACTCGCCGAACAATGGGCCAAGCACTTGGCCGCTGACAAGAAAGGCCTCAAGCACAGCATGAATGAGGAGAGGCCCGGTCAGGGTGAGAACTTGTACGTAAGTCAACGTTGTTCTTTCGATTCTTCCCCCTTTCGGTGTTCATCTGAGCCGTGAGGCATGTCTCAGGAGCATGTCCACCCAAGCATCGTCTCACGCGTCAAGTTCTTGTCTCGATGGGAAAGTGCTGAATTTGAAACAATCCAGTGGCTGAGTGCGGGAGGCACACTGTCGGATGCTAGCCAAAGTTGGGTTACTGAGGGTTATGCGTATTATGGGGAGAAAATTGGCGAGGGAAAATTCGAAAGCTACGGTCATTACACGCAGGTATGTTACCGATGATGACAGAGATCAATGTCTTGACTGACAGCGGCCTAGGTCATTTGGCCTTCAACGACAAAGATGGGGCTGGCATCAGCGAAGAGCAGTAACGGAAGTACTTTCATTGTTGGTCGTTACTCAGCTCCAGGGAACTTCATGGGTCATAGCGCCTTCACAGGAAAGTGATAGGTCAGGTAGGGGAAATGTTGCAAAGCGAATAGGTGACCAGGCGTTTTGACCATGAGGTGTAAGGAGTATACGGCTGCTGTTCATTTAACGAATGCAATACCTTCCTGCCAATCTACCTTGAGTGGCAATTATGTCAAGCTCTTTCAATTTCCATGGCGTGAGGGGGGTATATCTAACTTCCCTCATCGGCGATCTTTTAGGGCTTGGTTTCCTGAAGAGTCGGCATTTCCTGCTTCAAGCAAATCGAGGACAAGCCATAAACTTGAATTCAGAGCAAGCTTCCGCAGATAGGAGCTCAATAATTGCAGCGCTATCAATTTCATGCGGGATGCTATCTCGAAGCTCGTAAAGCGCGAGATGTTGGCTAGATTTAGCAGCAATTGAATAGGTCATTCAGGCTTTGGCTTGGAGGTAGGACGTATAAGTCCTTGTTTTCCAATCGAGGAATGGCGCCGTTTCGGGGAGCGAGCTGCTCATCTGTCTGTGTCTGGGTCATTGGTGGTGGTCGGGCTGAATGAGATGTTGGTTGTTGAAGTCGAGCGACTGTCAACATAGAATATGTGGCATATGTCGTGTCATCTCTCATACTTGACTTCGTCATATATCGATCGACTCCTAACCAACATTCCTGTACTCGCCGCACATTCCACCTGGCTCCATCTAAGTCATACATTCAGTCCACCTATCGTCTCATAACATCCTTCAGGACAAACTGACAAACCCTGAATTGAAAGCGCTTCCACAAGCGCGTCAAGCGCAACGTTCAACGTCTAACAATAGCGGCTTTGATAGCGAACTAAAATTGTTCGGGGGGGGATATGAGGATGTCCATGGCGATCGCTTCTCCCAAGATTCTGCATCTCAACATCCGAATTTGACCTAACCTTACGATTGCTTTACGCATAATTCCTCGCGCCAGCTCCCGGGCAATGGCTGCTCTACAGGCCCAGACTTCGAGCTCAAAAATTTTCTCATTCAATCGACTCGATCGCGAAGCTGGCAATGAAAAGCCACGCCTTGGTCGCCTCTGTCTCCAGGGTCGTACACCCATGGAAACGCCTCATTATGTCGCAGTCGGCTCGCGAGGAGCTGTACCGCACCTTTCGCAAGACATGATGCGAGATAATACGTCAATCAGTGCGATGTATACTGCATTGGAGGATTGTGAGTATTCATTGACACTACCATTAGAATGGTATATGTAAGACGAAAAAACTAACAGGCGTGCTCTCGTTGGAGCCCGCAAGTTATAGAGAAAGCATCACATCAAGACCAGACGCCGCCTGTCTACAACTTTCCAGCAACACCCGAGGAGTCACCGCTCCGAAAATATATTGCACTCCAGAAACACGCGCTGCTCATTCTCGGTCCACGTCGTATACCCCCACTGTCATGTCCTGCCTCGAGTACGTCAAGTGCGATATCCATGGTCACGTCTCTCGGATTCGGCATGCTAGATTCCACAGATTACGTGGAAGCTATTCAGAAGCTTCGTCCGGATATAGTGATCGGTATGGGCGATGTGTTATTCGGACACAAGCCTGGTGTGAAGCGTGCAGACAGAATGGGGGACCGGACGTTGGCCTGGATTAAGGAGCTGGCGACTGGGATGCAAGACGCAGAAGAAGGCACTCCAAATTCTGCCTTGTTCGCGCCAATCTTACCAATCGAAGCAGAACAGCAGTCGTACTATCTCGATGCATTGGGAGATGAGCTCAGGTCCTCCGTATCAGGGCTTGCGCTTTACGATTTGGCCTCGGTCGACGCTATTCCAAAGGACTTACTTCATCTACCTCGATTGTATCTAGGCGAGGTCAATAGTCCGCACAAGCTGTTGCATGCTATTGCTCTTGAGGTGGATATCTTCACTATCCCATTCATCACTGAAGCTACAGACGCTGGCATCGCCTTGGATTTCTCATTTCCTGCGGTCCACGAGCGTTTTTCTCAATCCCCCATGCCACTGGGAAAAGATATGTGGTCAGAAACTTTCGCGACATCGCTCGCACCGCTGAGATCAGGATGCAGCTGCTATGCATGCGCAAACCACCACTGCGCCTTTATGCAACACCTCTTGAATGCTAAAGAGATGCTAGGCTGGGTATTATTACAAGTACACAACCACCACGTCATTGATGAGTTCTTTGCAGGTATTCGTCATAGCATATCTAGTGGCTCATTTGAAGATGACAGGAGATCTTTTGGACATTGCTACCTTGCGGATCTGCCAGCAAAGTCCGGACAGGGACCAAGGTAAGCCAAAATTCCCTTCTGGGTGTATACACAGCTGACAATGTCTAGAGTACGAGGCTACCAATTCAAGTCTGAAGGGAAGGGCGAATCCCGCAGGAATCCTCCAGCGTATCGCTCACTGGACGACGGAAAGGAGAAGTTGGCGGAGGCTGCCCTTCCAAGTCCAAATACTGATGCTCAAGGTCTAGAAAACCTGGGCTTTGCTGAGAAGGCGGAGTGAAAATACTTGCCGATCAATCTGGGTTGTGATTCCGCAGGAGTCGAGTCTTAGCTTTAAAGCTGTGGGAAAGGGCTCTTTCCCAACCCTGCAACAGTCCATCTTTTAAACCCCAAACAAGATTAGTGCCTCTCATTTCAGGTGTCTCGCACTCCTTCAATGTCACATCCAACGTATGGCTTGGCGACCGCTCAGCCTTGATGGTCGCGCATCAAGGTGTCTGTATGACGCTAAGGCGCGTAGGTGAATGCACTTCTTTATTGATATCCATTACTGATAGGTGCTATCGGACCCTCTGGTCAACGCCTCGCTTACAGACACTCTATCTATGCCCATTGCCCATAGCCCATGCGTTTTTCGTGCCCTCAACCGACCTTCCTTACCCTGCCATCAAAACTTCCCACAACTTTCCGCCCTCCCTATACCCATGTCCAATAACATTGACCAGCCAAACGCCCCTTTCCAACCCTCTCAAAAACGCCCTACTATCTCTCGCCCTCTGCACCTCACCTCGCCTCCCCGCCTCACCTACACACCTCCCCCACTCGCCCCAGATCCCAAAGGCCTCTTCCACCCACGCACGAAAGCTGACCTCCTCTACCATCGTCGCCGTCGCTATCTCCTTGCCCGCGAAAGAACCCCACGTCACCGCGTGCACCGCTTCACTGCTTTCGCTGGAGAGGAAGGAGCCATCACTTTTACCGGCATAGTAGCTTACTTCGCCCTCTTTGTGCAATGCATTGAGATGCGGTTGCAGTCGCTCTGTGAACGTGCTAGCCGGGACGAAGAACTCAACGAAAGCTTTCTGGAAGACGAAGCCGCCTGGCGGGCCCCAGCCGTGAATGGGGTGAGTGGAGGGGAGCCCGTCCACGGCAGGTTGGGAGGCGACTGTCCAGTAGCCTTTCTGTTGCGTTAGGGCTGTGAGTTCGGAAGTGATGAGAGCGGTTTCGGGAGAGAGGGTGGCGGATTCGGACCAGGGTAGCTGTTTTGGATCGGAGCCGGAGAGATGGGATGTGAATAGATGCGTTATCTCTGCGCTGGTTGTGGGTGTGCCCCATAAGCTGAGCGCTTGGGTTGGTGTAACGGTTAAGGATGTTGGCGAGTAGGTCAGTGGTGGATTGAAGGCTGGAGAACGAGCATCGCCGAAGCGACCATTTGGGTAGTCGTCCCAGGTTGCTTCGCGAGATAGGGGATTGCTGTTGTGAAGGATGGTCGGCGGGCGAGGGGAGGAGGAACGATGAGAATTAACTGTTAGTTGTGCAGCGGCTGAAGAGGAGGTAGTAGAAAGGGTGCGGTGGCCGGATCTGGTGCCATTGACAATATCGATGCCGTTGATGCCGTTCGTCATGATAGGGATATCGTCTATGGCCGATGTATCTGACTCGCGAGATTCTGGTGGTATTAGATCGCATCGCTCAAGGAGGGCGGTGACGGCTTTTTCGAGGTTGAGCGTGTAAAAGTGAAATCCTCTAGGACCCTTTTGCTTGACTTCTTTGATGGCATTGACAATCTCGGTCATAGCTTCCACGCCGACTTGCTTTACTGCTTCGTCATCTCCTTTGACTGCTTGCACTCTCTGTAGGAGCTCTCGAGGTACCTTCACATGGGCAAGCTTGGTCGACCTCATCAAAATTTCGTAGCTCTGTAAAGGCATCAGTCCAGGTATGATGGGTATCGTAGCGAAGACTCCGGACTCATGCTCCCTCAGTAGCTTCTCATACTTTGTATACGCATCTAAGTCGTAGAACAGCTGCGTCATGATAAAGTCCGCTCCAGCCTTCGTCTTGTCGACCAGAGACGGCAAATCGTGTAAGGGATCCTGATCGGTAGGATGTGACTGATCCGCATGACCTTCAGGATACCCAGCAACCCCAATGCAGAAATAGTCTCCATGTACCCTACGTATATACTTGACAAGATCAATAGCCCAAGTAAAGTCCTCATTGCTATCCTCCTCCTTTCCTACCTCCTCATCCTCAAGTCTATACTCCTCATCTCTCGGCGGGTCTCCTCGCAAAGCCAGTATATTCCTGACACCCAGTGCCTTGGCTTCCTCCAGCGCCTCGTCCACCTTTTTCCTCTTCATATTCGTACATGTCAAGTGTAAGCATGTGGTCAGCCTGAGTTGACGCTGACATATTTCTGCGAGCTCGAGAGAGCGGGAGGAGGTACAGCCGCCAGCGCCCCAGGTGATGTTAACGAAGAGAGGGCGAAGGGCACCGGACATACGCTCGAGGCGGGTCTGGAGATTGGAGAAACCGATTTGGGTCTTCGGGGGAAAGAATTCGAGGGAGAAGTAATTGGCGGAGGACGGGAGTGCAGCGATCTTATCGGTGATTTTCTCCATGGCGAATTCAGCAGGTCAGTCTCATCAATTAGGATGTGACAATCTCAGGTCGGGACTCATTGTTTGGTTCGGATTCGAGGAAAGTGCCCGGATCCAGATGGCTGCGTGTGGCTTCACGGACTTATGAATTCGAGAACATCAAGCTCGCAACGGGGACACTATGAAGGGCAGATATTGAATTCGGAAGGGTTGAAGACCTCTCGCTTCACTACTGTTTCTCGCCTCTTTTGTAATTCAAGTAGCTTATCAGGCAATTGGAGATTCGAGCATTACTTTTGTTGTTGCTTACAGTCTCCATACATTTCGATGGAGGCGCTTATGGGACGCTAAATATGTATACATTCATGATGCCAATATGTTTGCAATGCCCCCATTGTGACAAACATTGCCTGCACACCAGATGCCTCCAGTCGTATCCCTCGATGATGCAGATTTTGCCGTAACGTCGTGTACGAAGAAATCCATGAACCTTCCTGAGATTGATTTTCATTTCCAATCACATTTCAAAAGCACTCCCACTCTCCAAAAACGCACCATCTGGCGCTCCGATCCGCTAGTACTAAACCTCTCCACGTTCCCCTTTCTCCAATTTTAATAACCGTCTCCCACATACCTCCATCTGCCGACTCGGCAGCGCTGATGCTGTTGTCGTGTTTCTTCATCAGCCTCAATATCTTCCCACTCGGGGCTTGAATTGCCAGTTTCGCTGGCTTCTGCTGTTTCTCCTGCTGCTGCGCGTTACTACTGGAATCGGAGCCCGCTTGAGAGAAGTAGTCATTTGCTGAGGTGGCTGTTGAGACCATGCTCATGGCCGACGATGGACGTGCGAACGGAAGAGGGGAGGCTGAGCGTGCGTCTGGGGAAAGACAGCTGATTGATGAAGGATGCTGACGTACAGCGAAGACGAAGGTGTTGTTGATGGCTAAGCGATGACATTGTGGTTGCGCAACATACAAGTCATGGCGCAGCGCATGAGGGGTTGGGTGGCGTAGAAGAAAATTGTACGGTGGATTCTTGCCGGTGTGGACGATAGGCACAGCGAAAGCTAAAGGATGCGGATTGTCTTTAACGGAATGCATGAGCCCTCGCTTGCCGGCGTAAACCTTTAGTGTGCCGTGCCCTTCATCGCCAGGAAGCAAAGCCTTAACAGTGTAACGTTTCTGGCCTCCTACCCATTCGGCTTGAGCTAGAGCACGAGTGGTATTTATGTCGCCACTCTCAAAGACATCACCATCAACATCCCGTGCGTAAGAACGAGCCTCGACCTCTGCGACGCATTCGATATCCGAGGGAGCCGTAAATTGAATATGGACAAGCTCTAGGTTCTCGATTCGCAGAAGGCTTGTGTCAAAATCTATCATTTGGAGGCCGTTCTTGAAGTAGGGCGGGCAGGCGCAGGGCAGAGCGAGGAGAATCTCTGGACTTATCGGTGGGCAGATGTGCTGCTGCTCAAAATGAGACGGGATATGAGTGTAGCAGATCTCCAGTGGCCTGGCAAGGAAGAAACCGTTCTCGGCAATTTGCGACCCAGCACTGGAGTATTGTCCGCGTTTCGGATTTGTCGGACTGGCCAGCGAACAGTCCATAATCCTCCAACAATCGTCCACAATGACGGCATTCCACCAATGATTGGGTCTGGGGTTGCTGTCAAGTTCTATCACTTCGCCAGGCGACTTGAGGTAGCCTCTGACAATTTCTGCATGTAAGCCCACTGCCAGACACATTTCGAACACCAGCACCGCGACTTCCTCTGAACATCCTCTTCTCATTTGTATCACGCGTCTCGGGTCGACGTCGCCCTCAAAGTCTTCCTCCCAAGCCACCTTTTCGCTGACCCATGTGAAAATGGCTCTGAGCTTTTGGACGTCACTCTTATACGGTCGACAGACATAGCCCTGCGCTAGACTTGTCGGATTAGTCATGGGGGGAAGACTGTTGACAAAGCGAGCGCTCTTATCTACCAGCTGAAGATTCACCGCAAGGAAGTCAGTTGGGTATTGGATAAGGGTTCCATCCACTCCTTCGTCCCCTTCGGCAGATTCCAATAGCGCTTCTACTGACGCGACGACCGGGTAGTCCATCATCTGACACCTTTCTATTCGTTCCGTTCTCTCGTTTCTGCTTATCGAATTCGACCGATTCACGTCTCGCCGAACCTGAACCCAATCAGTGTCGCTCTTGCCACCTCCTAGCCCCATGTCTCTTGCTGCACTACCACCAGCGATAGCCGTGACTCCGTTCGGCAGCATGTTCTTGATTGGAGATCGCGGGTTTTCAATCTGTCCAGCAGCAATATTACTCCTCACGCTAGCCGTACCAGTTTTAGCTGATTCCACCAGCTTTTTGAAGAATCCGCTCTTCCTTGATTTCGGGGTTGTCAAGCCGCCTAAGGCACCACCAGAATCTGCAGCATGGGCAGAATAGTCCATCGCTGCGCTTGATCCCGGTCTGGAACGGTTACTGGAGTAATGACTAGGCGTCTGAGGTCTGGTGGCACTTCCTCCGTCATTAAGACCAAGTAGAGATTCTTGTCGAACATCGACCACGCTCAGTGGTCTGCTCTTACTGATGCTGCCCCACTTCCGGCGTGCTAGACTGCCTGCGCTTGTAGCACTAAAGCCTCCTATTGAGTGCCCGCTCATGATGCTGTGACTCGTCCTTGAAGTATTGCTCGAGCTGCTTGTTGCTACACTCTGCATACCACTCGAAGAGTTGGTTGCGCTGGACTTTGTTGTAAAAGTTCTATCGATCATGCTTCTTCCGAGCTCATATGCAGATTTGCGGGGTCTCAATCGTGGTTGGGAGCTGATACCACTTGCTACAGAGTCTGTCGTGCCCATTGACGACTGTGGGCGAGGCTGATATGGTGAGTTCTTCGGAGGCGGAGCGGGCGGCGGTCCCATAGGATCATTAGGCAGGAAAAGCTCGTCAGGGGGACGAGGACTGGTAGCGCCCATGCTTCGCAGACGGCCCTCCATGCGCTCAACGTAGTCGTGCACCTGGGGTGGCCCGTGGTCTCTTTCCTCCTCGTCGTAAGCATCTTCGTCATGATACTGCTCAGTATTTTGTAGAGACGAAGCAATGCCAAGCGAAGACCGCGGCCTTCGTTTATCTCGCCCATGGGAAGGGGTTCTTAGTTCCTCGAACGCTTCTGGTGACCATGGATCAAGAGGTCGTTGTTCTTGTTCAGGCGAGGGAGAGTGTTCAATTTGTCGCATCGCCATATCATGCAAAGAAGACATAACACCGTCCATAGCATCTCTTAACGGCGACGGTGTATGGCCATGCATACCTGGTGACAGTGGAGCCGGTGAAGGGCCCCTTGAAACTGTAGGGTATCTATCGTTCATCGAAGGCGTGGGAGAAGGCGTAGCTCGACGCGGAGGGGCATTGTATGGTACTCGGTGAGGAGGTGGAGGCGGAGGAGGCGATTCAAGCTCGTCTTCGTTCTCTTCATAGCTGGGAAAGTCTGCTGGTGATGGTTCGCGACAAAGTGTAAGTGGAGCAGGAGAAGGAGCGCAAGATCCCAATGCCGAATTGTGACCTGACGGGCAAGGAGGCTGTGTAGCATACTGCTGGTGGCTCGACTGTCTTATGGGGCTGGTAGATGTTGATAGATAGCTCGGCTGTCGTGCAGGGCTAGAAGATGTTTGAGGATAGCTTGGTTGCCTTGAGGGCCCCTGTAGATAACTCGGCTGCCTAGATGGGCTTTTATTTGGCGATGTAAGGTGGCTGGAGTGCCTTGTCGCTCGTGGTGACGGCGTGAGTGTTTTAACAATGCTATTGGACACTGTGTCCGCAGTGGCTGTTTGCTTCAGCGGTCCGGTTTCTGCGTAAGACTGAAATGGTTTACGGGCTGCTTTCGTCTTTTGTGGGGCTTTCGAAAGACTTCCAGAGGGGCTTGAGGGCGGCAATGAACTCGATACACGGCTGACTGGCTGGAAGCTCTCGTCTAGGACCTTGACGAAATTCGATGGGAAAAGTCCCACCGCTCTCTTGTCCCTGCGTAGACGACCCATCCACCATGATCCATCTCCAGCATTGAGACATTCGATCAAGTCTCCTTCCACAAATCCGAGATCTCTTTTTGATTCTCCGCCCCACGAGTATGTAGCCCTGCACCAGCATGGAAACCGAGTTGGAAGACTGGGAGCGATATGCGCCATAATCACTCCCTTTTCAATGCAGGTGTCCTCCACTTGCGATGTTACTCCGCGCACTACATACCCACATGAAAGACGTATTACTGATGGTTGATCTCTTCGACGACGGACTTCTGGCCGGCAGGCAGCGTTATATGCATTGGTAGGTTGGTGAGTAAAGACTGACGATGGAAAGGGACCGATGCAGACGTAACGAATGTGATGGGACAAATTCCCTTAGTTTAGTATGGGTTTTCGCAGGGATTGGTCGACTTACTACAAAGACAGAAAGGGCGCTAGCAGAAAGTAAACAAAACGTAAAGTAGCTGGCTCAAGCGCTCCAACCGCGCGTTCGGCTCAGCCTCGGCACGCTTGGGACTGATTCCCCAGTAAAGCACCTTCATAAAGTAATATCTTTGTACACTATCGCCTCATATCGTCTGTCGGTATCAAGACTCTGAAGTATGACTTATGATTATGATGGTGATTGACTAACTATCTAGGAAGATAAATTCTAGGACTACTTGACATGAATGCCGATGTCCCAGGATATGGCTATCACGGCCATTTTCCAACATTTGGATATATCATTTACAGTGCAAAGCCACCATTCGTAGCTATTGAAACACGATGATCTCTCAAATACCATCTTCCACTCATTTCTGTTCGGGCTTATTCTTCTCTTCTAGCTCCTCTCCAATACGACCATTCAAGCCCCTACCGCCCGTGGGATCCTTCCTTCTCACTGACTCGTCAACTTCTGCCACGAGACATGAGCATCCTCCTCTTACAACGATTCAAAATACGCGCACCAAGTATAGACGGTCTCAACTCACCTTCGTATTCCTCATCATGCCCCACCCATCGGCCCATCTTCTCTTTTCGAAACACCTCAAAATCCCATTCTCCTTCCTCTAAACTTACCTCTTTATCAACCCATACGTATGTTTCAGCATCCACGTCTTCTAAGATTCTTCCCTCTTGGTCCAGTAGTTGTGGACGCACTTGGACACGGCTGTATTGATCGCCTTCAAAAAGGTCAAGTCGCCATTGATCCTCGGCCGACAAACCCTGGACGTATGTACCTCTGACGCAAGCACCAGGCTCAGAGGAGGGAACTATAGCTGGATAGTCGCATTCCGAGACTTTGTGGCGCATGTAGTGTGAAAGTAAGGCAGGTTTGATAGAGAGACGGGAAGCCTGAATAGACGTTGGAGTTGTGGTGCTGAAGATGACTCGGTGGAGCACTTGGGGCTCCATCTGGCATGGCGTTAGCAGACGAGGGATTGAGAAGATCGGATATCAACCGGACTAAGGTCCCTAGAAGATGAGTTATTCAGCTTGATGGGAATCGTGGAATGGTTATAGTCGGTGGCATACCGTAAAAGAAGGCATTGCGGTCAGCCATGATGAGTCTGAGGGCGAATCAAAATAGTAATACCTGGAGGATACCCAATGTGGTGCGAAGGGCGTCATTATCGTAGGAATTCGTGAGACAATGAGGCCTATACCCGCGCGCTTGCGGCAATTGAAGCCTAATTGTTAGTTGACCTAATGTCAGAGCAGTCGACAATTGTCAAGTAAAATGAAATACTCTACTACTTGGACTTTCCCAGAAGGGTAAAGCTCAGCGGAATGTGAGCTGTGTTTGACGAGCATGACTGCCTCCTTCCATGAGAAGATCGCCGAAGAACGCCGCTTATCCAGAATATTGGTACAGTAATGTCACACGGATACATGATCTGTCATACACTCTGCTCGTCCATAATAAATTAATCTTTTCACGTTACCGATCATGGCTTGTCCTTCAAAGAATATGATGGCCAGCGAAAAGCCTCTTTAGCGAAGGGAGGCGGGATATCATTGGCATCGGAAAGAAGCAAAGTGGTGGCCCTGAGACCCATGAGTCTTGATATCAGCCACGACAGGTTTTCTCGAGACCCGTAAAGCTTGCGATCAATAAGGTTTCGGTAATATGTGCAACACGACACCCTTCCCTCTCGCACGAAGGTCCAGGCAACCGCGTTCGGCTTTCGTCATGAACCTGATCGTAAGATCAAGGAATGATGAATCTCCGACTGTGCTGCATGAGCGGGCACCAGTATCCAGCATCGCTTTTATAGAGCGTGGCCGGATCTCCGAGTGGCCTCGACACAATTTTTACTGACACAGACTGCTAGCTTTCGAGTTGAAACGTTCTTGGTTTTTCTTGAAGACCATACGTGTGACATAGGGCTTTCTCGCGAGGCCAGTCATGGTTGAATAGCAAGAACACTGTATCGTTTATCTAACATAGTTGAACTTGGTATACATTGGACGCCCTTCGTGTTACCGTGTAGGTCTCGCAAGTAGGTATCTCACGATTCTGAAAGTCGTCCATAGCTTGTGATGAGCCCATGGCCAACTTCCCCATGTTACCCTCGCTTGACTTTCTTAGGTTTTAGCTCAATTCCTTGATGTGCATCACAGTAAGGGAACCACCGTATAGCAACAACATTAAGGCAAAATTTCGCGACAATCGCTTTCTCTAGACCTGCCATGGTCGTCTTTCTCCAGCGCCCAAACCAACGACTTGACTACTAAATCTGCGGCAAAATTCAGCGGCTGTCCCACTTCACAAAGCGGCACCAGACCCCAGCAGATGGCAACGTCAATATGTAGTGCTGTCTGCCAACTTGGTAAAGATCGCCACGCCTTGATACGACCCCAACATTGCAAGATCACACGGCAAAGCTGGGTTCATCCCAGGTCGAAATTATGAAAGTCGATCGTACCCAAAGACGAGCTATGTTTTCCACTATGTCTTGCGGGCTACGTAATACTGTCTATCGATACCCCATTGGCAACGCTTCTTAATTCGACGACTTTGAAGACCTGGCGACAATGCGGCATATTTTATTGCATGCATCTCCAGCCCACATTTTGCACACGACGCTTGCGAGGTCTTCGTCGCTCATGAAAATATCCGCGTTGAAGCCTGCCACCTGTGCGAGGGTCTGATTTCTCAATCGCTACCGCACAATCATGGTCCAAATCTGGGATATTGTGATATAGATACAGA
>JAABUL010002076.1_pt1 | contig 34807 bp, 64 predicted proteins | sample 5559151 | NCBI WGS metagenome assembly JAABUL01 (sample SAMN10711876, study PRJNA513368) | rock metagenome | isolation source: Antarctica rocks | place: Antarctica: Victoria Land, Pudding Butte sud | reverse complement strand
GCCAGCTTGTCGCTGCTGACTCCAGTCATGTCGTTCAGCGCCGCGGCTGCTTGCAGACGCTATGTGTCTGGTGCGCAAGCCTGTATGTGTTGTTGTCGATTGCTATCTCTCGTTTGGCTGCCACACCTCTGCAGTAAAGCACTTCCATCCACCTCCACATCTCCAAGGAATCTGCATGTCACAACCAAGTGCTCCCCCTCCCTGGCCTCCACGCCCCATATTTCTCGCGCACTTCCTACACCCTCCTGGGGGCTCACTACATTACAGCGTTCCCGAATCAGTAGGTACAAAATAGCGGCAGCTGCATGCATGGACGTCGCCTAGGTGCCCGTGTGCACACCAGTTTCTTAATTCCATATACACAGAACCAGGTGGACCAAGCTGCTTCCACAAATGTACGCAACCAAGCGGTGGGGCCTCTGAACGTCTAGAGTCAATGCCCTCTTGGCAGAGGGAGGCGCTGCACCTGGCACAAAAAACTACAGCCGATAGGACCTCTACGGCAGCCTCTGAATATGTGGTTCAAGGTCACATGTCCTCTGCAGCAGAGGAGGCCACCGTGCTATACTCGAGCCTGCTACTCGATGGCTGTGGCAAAATCTCGCAGCGGCCTCTGAACAGGCGATGTCATCCTCTGTGGCAGAGGAGGCCGCTGGTGGCGGTGGCCACAAAACTAGAGGCCACCATTTTCAAATACAAGTTCATTCCCTTCCCAACGCGCCATTGCAGTCTGCACTATTCAAGCCCCCGGTCGCCACTCCGCTGAGCCAAAGCGCCTGCGCCCACGGCACCATATGCTGCCGGGACGCCATCTCAGCAGACGGCATTTCCGGGAGGCCACCAGCGTCAATCCGTCCGCACTGGCTCAGGCGGGCAGCTGGACGCCTCAGGGGCAGGCGGTGCACACTACGCAGGCGTGCTCCGGACGCCTCTTCAGGAGGGCGCCGCAGCCGCGTCAGGCCGTTCAGGGCGTCGGATCCCTGGACATCCGGCAGGCCACAGCTCCGCCTCAGGCGGGGACGTCTAGGAGGAGGCCGCGGCCGCGTTCTCGAGGCCGAAGATGCGGTACAAGTCGCCGTTGACGAAGTCGTTGTCCACGAGGCTGACCAGGTACCAGCCGTCAACGATGCCATTGATCAGCTTTGCCGCCGTCGAGCCTTCGGAGTAGAGGCTGGCCCACTCCGTCTGCCACAGCTGGAACGCCTCGTCCTGCAGGGCACGCTGAGGGTTTAGAAACAGAACGAAAGGCTTGCTTGTTTGCGTGACAGGGCACAGGCCAGCCCAATCGCTGTAGGACGGCGCTGCGGGCATGGCTGGCTTCCTGAGAGTCTGCCTTTGGGCGTAGCAACTGGACTGGCGCTGTAGAGGAGGCATGCCCATCAGTTCACACGACACAGGCGGCGGACATTCCGCAACTGCCCTGGCTTTCGGATGCTGTCCTCTGGTGGTGAGCACACTGGAGCATGGCTCACATTGACGCACACCTTCCACGCAAGGAAGGACTGCTGGTGGACGATGGCTGCTTCAAGCCGCAAGCCTTGTGCTCCATTTTCCAGGACAAAGCCTTTGCATACGAGGCGTGCGCACCTTCCACACGAGGAAGGACTGCTGGTCGACGACCGTCGGCTGGATAATCTCCCTCCCGGGGAATACGCCCCACGTCACCGCGTTGGCGTCTGCCGAGCCCTGCAAGGGGGTCGTGAACTGATCAAATTTCCAGTAATGTTCGGTGGCACGAACAGCGTTTGGCGGCAAAGCTGAACAGTAGCATCATTCCCGAGAAACACGCCCCATGTCACCGCGTTGGCGTCTGCCGAGGCCTGCGCATCACACAGCATTCAGACGACATATTGACAACACCCTGATGCAATGTAAGACTGATCAAGCTTGAACATCATGGAGCGCATTCGTGTGGACATCCAAAACAAGCAGCTCGACGATGCAGCTCAAGCACATGCTTGGAGGCGAAATTGCCCTTGCTGTTGACCGCCATGAAGGCAAGCAGCAACACATGTTCCGGCTTCTTCGAATAGCGCATTTGAAATCGATCAAACATGGTGCCAAACAGCTCACCTGGTTAGAGGCGAAGTCACCCTTGCTGTTGACGGCCATGTAGGTGAGCGACGGGAAGTCTGAGGCGGCTGCCTTCAGCGCCTCGAACTTCTCCGGCGCGCAGAAAAACTCCACATACGCCTTCTGGTACACGTACCTGCGCAACGACAAACAACATGACTGTGCTGTGTGGGCACAGCTGGGCCTGCATGTGAAGCCTCGAGCCCGCTGCAGGCCCATGGGCACGAGGCGGGTACAATAGGTGTATGCCGTGCAACGTGCGCACAGGCATATGCACGCGCGAGACTGCGTCTCGCGGGCGGAAATGGGCGCCAGCAATGTCTCTCATCGCAAGCAATGTCTCTTATCGCCAGCAATGCAGCAGACGGCCTTTGCAGCAGCCCCTGCGCCAGCCTGCATGGCTGCGCCGGAGCATGCGCACCCGCCGGAGCTGGCCCGGGCGTCAGCCCGCGCCTGTACGTTTATTCTGGTGCAGCTTTGATATAGAAACGCCATCTCGTTTCAGCAAAGCTCACCCGCTGGCGCCGCCCCAGCCGACGCTGGCGTCGTCCGACGGCGCCGCATTGATGCGTGGCTGGGAGTTGATGGTCAGGTACCCCGCCCGGTTGAGCTGCGCCAGCTGCTGCGCAATGGCCGAGCTCTCCTTCTGCAGGCCGCCAATCTCATTCCACGGCATCACGTCCAGCTTGCCTGCAGCAGTTGTTTCTGTGAGGTCAGTGCTAAAACCGTGGCAGGGCAGCTGCAATGCAACTACGAAGCTCTCTGCTGGCCGTCAATCTCGGCCCCTGGCATGCCAGCCGGCTGCCCTGCAATTCAATTTGGTGGCCTGCACCACGATCTTGCCTCTGGTATAGGTCACGAAGACCTACGTGATACCTGCGAGGGCGGCACCGCGCGGATGAGAGCAGACAGACTAATGGGAACGGAAATTGCAGGCCCAGAGAATGGACCCGAAGGCAGCCCGCCTGCGGTGGAGTCCACGAACACCTGATGATGTGTGACAGTGAGGTCGCGGCTGGACCCATACCGTCTTCTGTTTTGTCTGCTTCTGTTTTGTCTGCTTTGCTTTTTGACGTTCCTTGTACTTGCTGACCGCGAATCTGAGGAGGCATCACCTGTGGTGTAGTCCACGAAGACCTGAATGATGTCCGACAGCGTGGATGGCGACTCGCCCCACGCAGCCTTGGCCTTCTCCCGCCGCTTGTCGCTGGACGTGTGCCTGGAGCAAGTGGCTTATGAGCCGTTAGAGGGTTGTTCAAGGGCCTTTGTGAGAAGCCATGGCTGAAGAATCGGTGACGTGGGGTCATGCGGAGGCCGTTTGATCTGCCCCATGCTCGCAGCTTCGACCTCGACCTGCAACACTCTATCTGATGCAGACGACTTTCAGCCAGATGCTCGCACAGCTTCGACCTCGATCTACAACACTCTATCTGATGCAGACTCGATAAACGTGAGAGGCATGCAGAAGCAGCAACCTCCAACCGACCCACCGCCGCATGAACTGGTAGTCGCTGAGGGTGCCGTAGGCGGGGCTGCGTGCGTTGCCCCACCGCCCCGTCGGGAAGCGGTCCCAGTCTGCCGTGCGCTTCAGGTACGCCTGCGGCCGGTTGGACCTGCGAGGTGCGATGTATCATCTGACATCTGAACAGGAATTGGCCTTGTTTTAGTGGGAAAGCGGGCCCAGTCCGCGGTGCGCTCTCAGGTACGCATGCGACCGGTTGCACCTGCAGCAGGAAATCAGAGTTTAGTATCTTTTCGAAACCACGTAGTCCCTTTTGTGTGTCGCACATCAGGTACGTCATAGCCTGTTGGACCTGCGGGGAGACTTTAGGGTTTCAAAGCAAGTGGTCCGAAAGGCACGGCACGGCGGCAGTGTATGATTCATGTGGAGACATTGAGCACAGGCAGCGCAGCAGGGTGCTACCGATGCAGAGGGTGAGACACAGGTTGCACCCTGTGCCGCATGTGCAAGTACACCCTGCTTGTGTTCAGATGTCTCCAGCATCTGAAAGCGACCAGCACAGGCTTTGGAACACACAACCACGAGCACTGGACCGGCGCACCAGTGGATGGGCCGCACGCTCTCCTCCTTCCGCGCGTTGTTCGTCGGCGGCCGCCACGGAAGCGTGCGTGGCACCTGCGCGCATGGAACGGGTTGAGGCTTGGACGGATTTCAAAACATTGTTTGTATCAGGGGTGCCGCAGACGCAACCAAGCCGATGGGGGCCGCCATTGCAGCGTACGCGGCACCCGTGGGCGTTATAGGTAGCCCTGATGCGGTCGGCCCAACAACACAGACCTTCCTCACCGTGCACAGGACTGGGAGCGACGACCCTGACACAGTATCAACATGTGCGAGTTTCCACTCACCCTGTCGTTGGTGAGGTCCAGGCTCTCCAGCATGGCCACAGCGCCGCCCATGTTGAGTTTGTACGGAGTTATTCGATGAGCCGAAAACCTCATTGTCCGCATACCTTGTCGTTGATGAGGCCCAGATTCTCCAGGATGGCGACTGCGCTCCGCTCCATGTTGAGGGTGTACATGTGCAGGCCGTGCACGTCGCCCGCCTCCAGGATGCGCCGGCACATCTCCGTGCCCTGGTCGATGCCGAATTGCTGCGCACAATGGCAAAGGAATGCGATGAGAGGAGATGACATTAGCGAAAACTCCATGAGATAAAATAAATCATGAGATAATATAAATCACAAATCATGGCGTGCGTCGCCCGCTTCCAGGACGCGCCGGCACATCTCCGTGCCCTGGTCGATGCCGACGTGCTGCAGGCCATGCACAAGGAATGGGATACCGAACCAGAAGCAATGTAATCTGCATCAAGAAAGCACGTCTGCCTCCGGTGCACATGGATGTACCGCTCTGCAACAATGGTGGGCTATAGGCGGCACGGCCATGGGCAGCTGTCAACCCCTCACCCGAACGGCCTCGTCGTTGTCTTTCACTTTCTCCAGCGCAGCAGCGATGTCGGCGGGGATGCGCGTCTTGCAGAAGCCTGTCATGCGCTTGAAGCCGCCGTACGTTGTAATGGGCATGATGCCTGCGGCCGCGGTGGCAGCAGGGATTAGAGACAAAAAAAGCTGAAGTAGGGTTTGGTGGCGCCACAGAAGCCCGTCATGCGCTCGAAGCCACCGTACGTCGTAATGGGCATGATACCTGCAGCAGGGTTTGGCTGAATCAGTAGCGGCCAGACAGAGGAGAGAGGCGCAGCGCCTGTGTGCTGTATGCATCCGATGTGCTGCACAATTCAGTGCCGTCGACGAAACCCAGGGCCTGCCCGGAACATTCGCCTCATTCCTCACCCCGGCTGTGCGCTTCATCAGTGCTTGGCATTTCTCCGGCTGCATAAATTTTGACATGAAGCATTACCTGAATTGATGGGCACATGGACGCCGACGGAGCGGCAGCCTCGACGAATTGCGAATACCTCCTATCTAGAAAGAGTTGGGTTAAATACGGAAGTCTCAGAATAGATTGGCTGGGTGACTCCGACGGAGCGGCAGTCCTGACAAACTGAAGGAATCTCTCCCGCACCATGCAAAACCTAATCATATATCAGTGTTTGCAAGAAACTGACCTGGGAGGATGGGCACAGTGACGCCAACGGAGCGGCCGTCCTCGATGAGCTGCAGGAAGCTCTTGCGCAAAGTAAGAAGACATTTAGTGCACAATCTGTAGTCACCAGAAACAGTACCTGGAATGATGGGCACGGTGACGCCGACAGAGCGGCAATCCTTGACGAACTGCAGGAAGACCTCCACGTCGTAGAACAGCTGCGTCACGACCACCTCGCCGCCGGCGTCCACCTGTAAGTTGAAAGTTTGATAACCCTATCTTCTTTATGTGTCTCTTCGTGTTTTCATGGGCGTAAAAATGCAAGGAAGACCGCCACGTTGAACAGCTGAGTGTCGACCACTTCGGCTCCGGCATCCACCTGTGGCTTGCAAAAGTAGAGACGATCTCGATGCACAGCAGGTCTGCGTGCGGAATGCAGAGCGGAGGATCAAGCAGGCAATGAGGCGCGATGCCGGCGACCTGCAGCAGCGGCGACCAGCGGTAAGCAGCGGCTGATGCCTCGTACGGTTGCTTGCCGAAGGCGCAACAGTCGTGATGGACGGCACACAGGCGCCGTGGCGCAAGCATGCTGCACCACCCGGCATTGGCAAGAGCATGGCCGCCAGCGGCACAGCGTTCCCGACACATGGAAGCACGCTGTCGCAAGATCATGCCAATGCTTATGCAAGCATACTGCTAGATGCCCACCGTCCCCTTGAGGCAGAGGTTACAAGAGGCCTCCTTGTGGACTCTGGACCTCTGGAACTTTGTTGGCTTGTGCGCCAACAAAAGCCGGACACGCAACCGTGATGCACACCTTCTCCTTGAGGTAGTGAATGTCGCTCCAGTAGGCCTCCTTCATCTTCTCCGGGTCCTCCGAGATGACGTCCGGGTGCGCCTCCGGGTAACCCGCCACCTGACAAAGCAAAACTGCGTTGATATCTGTGTTTCGACGCATCCACTTCGAGAGTCTCTCCTGTAGGCGTCCCCCCTCGTCTCAGGGTCATCACCATGGTGTCGGTGCGCCCTCAGGGACCCTGCCACCTGCTGCGCGCAGGAGGCTGTGGTGTTTTGCCGTATGTGTATGGTCCAGCTGTCCAGTTCCAGGGACACCTTGGGACCCTAGCACGCAAGCTGGCTGGGTGACATGTGCAGTGACACGGCGGTGTGCCTCGCGGTCGTGGCGCGACGCAGGCAGTCCCAGTGCTCTCTTCACTCACAGGCAGCTGTGCCAGACCTTGACATGCTCTGCGGGAGTGGACATTGCCGGAACATGCTCCCACGTTCATCAGGATGGAATCCCCACCGCAAAGCGGTTGCCGTGATTGCTGCGAATGTGCTTCACGAGGTCCAGCGCACAAGTTATAGACGAAATAGACGAAATAGATCAACGAAATAGCTCAGCTATTTCGTGATTCCTGTTCCGAAGACGTATGCCTCGTCAGGATGGCGCCAGGTCAGAACGCTCACCGCGATGCCAAAGTGTTCGCCGTGCTTGCTGCGAATGTACCTCACCAGATCCAGCCGCAGACGTGGGCTATCTCGAAACAAGAAAGGATCGTCAGGTCGAAATGCTCACCGCAATGCCAGATTGGTTGCCATGCTTGCTGCGGATGTACTTGACCAGATCCAGCGCGCAAGCGGGCTATTTCGAAAGTAGATGCCCATCTTATGTATTCTTAAGATGGTGAGTTCGGGACTCTCACCGCGATGCCAAAGTAGTCGCCGTGCTTTCTCTGAATGTACTTAAGATCCAGCGTGCAAGTGAGCTGTTCCCGACATGTATTTCAAGCTTTCTATAGTACAGCCACTCACCGCGATGCCGAAGTAGTCGCCGTGCTTGCTGCGGATGTACTTGACCAGATCCAGCGCGCACGCAAAGCCGCCTTCCACAGCGGTGAAGTTGTCCTGGCCCTTGGGCGGGTCTCCCCGCAGCGCCAGCAGGTTCTGAATGCCCAGCTCCTTCACCTGGCAGGCATAAGAAACAACTTTCAATGGGGTCCTGTGAGGTGTACGGAGTCCAAGGTGTAGCCGTGAAGCTCTCCTGGTCCTTTGGCGGGTCGCCGCGCAGCGCCGGAGGTTGTGAATGCCCAGCTCCTTCACCTGGCAGGAGCAAGCGAACACACAGCCAGTCAGGAAATTGATGTCTAGAGCTGGATAGAGTATGCGCCATGGGCCTTGGCCAGCCATCCCGCGCATGCGCGTGCGGCACTCCACAATCGGTTGGTGTCAAGGGCAACTACTTGCAGTCAGTTGGAAGCGTCTCCCAGCTCGTGACCTGACGTCCAAGATTCGTGGAATGCGGGTGCACACACGCGCCAGTGCCGCCAGTGGGTCTCAGCCGCAGTGTGGCATCATTTTGGCCTGCTTACAGTCGCAGCGACAATGAGAACATATGATTGCCAGCGCTCACCTTGTTGAGCGCATCGTCCAGCTTCTCCTCCGGCATGTTGGTGCACGTCAGGTGCATCATGGTCTCCACGCACACCTGCGGCAATGCGCAGGTGAGTCAGGGGTTTGACCGGCGCGCCTCAGCCCTTGCATGACTGCGCATGCCTTGATCCCTAACATCTCAGGCGGTAGCCGCCATCAGCTCAAGGTCACTCACCATGTTCTGCATCTTGTTGGCGATGTCCAGTGTCAGGTCTGCCGTCGTGCCGCCGGCGCCCCAGGTGATGTCACAGAACAGCGGCCCCAGGCTGGCCATCCGGTCCTGCCGATCGAACAGGTTCTCCACGCCCTGCAGCCGGTGCAGAGTATCAGGCGTGACATCCTCGACACGCGCAAAAGCGGCGTTAATTGCCAGCGAGATCGAAAAGCTTGTGTTCTGCCTCACCTCCTCCGTGCGCGGCGGGAAGAACTCAAACGAGAAGAAGGGCTTGCCAGTGGCAGCCACCTCCCTCATCTTGTCCGCGAGCTTCATGGCTGCGAGGCAAGGCGGGGACCGACGCCACGGATGTGCCAATCAAGTGCAACCGCTTTGCAGCGCGGCTTGCTCAGACGCAGTGTGGAGCCTTCCGAGCAATAATAATGCACGTCCAACTTGAGCGCGAAGTAGACTTCGTGCCTCTGCAGCATCAAGACATGACGAAGCTAGGCCGTCGCACAATGTCATCATCCATTGGCGATTTTGGGCGCATGCCGTGGCTGGCTGGCTGTCGCCGAAGGCTGCCGTGCTCAGTTGCAGTTTGCAGATGCATGTCTGCATCACAGCGTACGCTTGTCCGCAACATCGACAGCCAATGAGCCAGGATGGACGGGATTGCAGCGCTGCGCCGGCGCCGGCAAAATGCGGCGGCCGCGGCAGTGTCGCCGGCATTGTCGACGACGGGGGGTTCGTCGACGGTTGAACATCCGTGTGCTGTGCAATGTACGAGCTTCCATGAGCACCCTTTCTTGGTTACAACTCGCAACAGATGGGCTTGACCAGTAGTGTGTTTCTCGATGATGCGCCGCCGGCATTCGCTTGGCGGCAGCATTTCGAGACCGCAACTGTGCAAGCCCAGTCCCGCACAGAGGAAACATCAAAACCACTTGACAAACAATACCAACGAACTCGTATCTGACTTCAAGCACTGTCTGCCATCAAACGAAGACATCTTCTCTGTTCAAAGCGGGCCGGACCGTCCTCCCAAATAATGACCACGACCAGTAGTGCTACCTCTAGAGCTGCCTTCCCGAGGGACAGGCCGATCAAATGAAGCAGCCTGGTCTACACGCCGCACTTAGCAGGGCCGGGTGCCGCCTGCCCAGCACATTGCTTGCGCCGCTGCCCCCCCTGACGAAGGGCAGTTGAGCGAGAGCAATGGGGTGAGCAAAGATGCTCCCAAGCCCGCAAAGTGAGCGTCGAGCAAACCAGGCTGATCTGCTGTGTCACGCCTGATTGTTGCCCCCCGCTGCTGGCTGCTGGCGGCGCCCACTCTCTGTCACGAAGGAGGCTCTGCCAAGCATCTGGCATGCGCCCAAGCATGCCCCAGCACACGTACTCGAGCAGCAATGCATGATGCAATAGAAGAATCTCTGTCACGTCACTTTGTCTGCTGAAACCAGAACCAGAAACTTCCCTGCGGAACATCTGCCTAGTGGGCATGGCTCTGCCGCTGGCCGCGGCAACCATCAACCAGATGTGAAGCGCCCCATCGCTACAGGGAACTCTTGAGCGGGCCCACTCGCTGTCGCGGCCGCGGCTGGGCACGAAGCCCCATGGCGGCGGCACCGGCCGGACCCCCTGAAGGGCGCCGCTGCACGGACGGCTGCCGCTGCCGCGTCTCGGGCCGGCGCACCCTGCTGGTCGCAGCATGCTGCGCGCCCAAACGCTGGCGGCAGCGCGCATGCTAGTAGCTGCTGGAGGCTCTAGACTCCGTGGCCCTGCCTGGTGAGGGTGCCTGCCCGGATGCGGTTCCAGACCATCTTGTAGTACTGCTTCCTCTTCTCGGCATCCATCTTGGTCAGCGAGGTGTGCCACCACTGCCGCCAGTAGGCCCGGTTCGCCGCCGTCTGCAGGAACAGCGCAAGAGGTTTGTCACACCGCGGGTTGTGCTTTGGTCATGATACAGAGTCGCATCACTATTCAGAGCGGTGCCGCTATCGCCGTCAACCAGGTGCCAGCTACGCAGCATACTGCGGCTGGGCAAGGGCATCGGGCTGATGCCGCCGCCGGCGCTACTTCTCCGGTCTGCTTGTATGCAAGTATCCCATAACATGCTGATGTGGAAACAGATGTGGAAATGTCAAGTTGCACACCCCGGAGTCGACGGGAGAAGGCGTCGGGCTGCTGCTGCTGCCGGCGCTGGTCTTGCGGTCCGTGCCCGACGGCTGCTGCACGCCGCAGTCCAGGTCAGTGGGCTTCAGGTGGGCGTACGGGTCGGGGGTGGGGTTCGACAGATTTGGCGCCGCCTGCGACCCGAGGTCGTCGTCGCAGCTGAGCTTTCTGTAGGAGATCTGCGATACACAAAACACAGGAATTGGACGGAGAAAATGTGAACACAGCAAGTGTTTCTCGAGCTCCTGTCGCATGTTTTTACCACATGTTTGCATTATGGTGTCAGGAGACGGCTTTGCCAGTAGCGTCAGCGGTTGGGTGCAGGCAGCCCCCAGCCTGACAGCGCCAACCAACGTCCTGCAGTGCCTCACATGCAAAAGGGGAGGCGGCATGATTGAGGCAGAATGCTCACCGCAAAGACGCCCCACCGGTTGGTGTCGCTGGCAATCTGCAGAGCAGCAGCAGGTTCAGATGACTATTGAGTTGAGATGTACAGCTGCTGTGGCCCGCCAGGCAGAATTGAAGCATCATGTACCACTTGGCTTGAGACACGCAGGTGCTGCCATCACACCAGAGGCATGCAGCAGCAGCGTGAGGCAAGACAAAGGCCACGCCAACAGGTCTGTATGCATGAACGCCATACATGGCCTTGTTGCTGCGCCGCGCTGAAACGGCATACCTTCTCTAGGGCCCACTGAGACAGGTCCAGGTGGGGGTAGTCGCCGCAGCACCACCGCTTGTTGCTGGCGGCGTTGGCTGGGTAGTTGCACGGGCAGGTGTCCACGATCTTGACCTTGACGGACTTGTCGTTCAGGCAGAGGCCGGTGCGGTTGAGGGTGTCGCCGCCGCCGTCCGGCACGGACGCGCTGCGGCACTTCACCTCAAGGCACTCCCTGCAAGTTTCGCCGCAAAGGTCAATTGCAGGGGCAGACAGGCTCACCCCTTCCCAGCCTCATTTCACGACTTCGAGGCTGAACAACATCGGCATGACGCACGCTTTCAAGCATCATGCATGTGCTGTGCAGCAGATGGTCACACGAATGTCGACATCATCAAGCGAGCGAGCGCCTTACCCGCAGTTGCCGTAGAGCGGGGACTTGTCGGAGACAGCCGTCACATCCCAGCCCTGTGCAAGCTCGCCCGACCACCTGTGCGGAACGCACTTGCAAGTTCGATTGCGAGATTCGCGGGCGGCATGCAAAGATGTTGACCAGGGAGCGGCTGTATACTGCTGTTATCTGCGTGTATCGATGCAGGTACAGGACTCTAGTGAAAAAATAAACTGTGCATAGGAGATCACTCACGGGTTTCGCAACAAGCACGCAGCCTTGCATGTGCCGGCGGCAGCTGCTGCCGCTGGCGTACACGCGGGCGCCACAATTATGCTGCAAAGGTCTAATCTGACAGCTGCTGATAGGCAGTGCAAAATCGGAGGAAGAGGCTTGCCTGTTGGGGCAGATGAAGCCGAAGCCGCAGGAACCGGTGTCTACACTCCATCCATCCCTGCCGTAGAACGTCGCCCGTGCGTCTGTCCAGCTGCTGTCTGTGCCCCAGTAGCAAGCGGCGGGCGACGCCACCACTACCAGCAGCGCGAGGCCCGCGACGAGGGCACCAGAAGCGTGCAGCATGGTCGGGGCAGCCAGTTGAGGTGGGGCTGTATACCTCTTCAACCTGCACAAGCAAGCAGGGCGACAGGGGTCAGGGCAACAGCGCGAAGTGCATGACGATCTGCCTGCTAGACGGCTAATGACGTACCATGAATGATTTGTCTTCGAGGAGATAGCCAGTGCATCCGTCAGAACACACAGCCGTCGGTCTGCCGGGATCTGTTGCCCAGATGGCTGACCATCGATGGTTATCGCGTGCAGCAAGGCTGCATCTGTTGCACCGACCTCATGAGTGATACACATAAGTGATATACGGCCAGTATACCAGTGAGGCTGACCATGGACTGATTGATCCCGCCCGAAACCGCGCAGGGGGCAAGTAGCACCGACCCCTCTGGCCGCAAAATTGCATCGAGGTGCGGCTGGCGCGCGCGCAATCACGAAAGGTTTTCCTGGATACATCTACAATGACCAGATGATTGACATGCCCTGCGCGGCCATCCCGAAGACATGCTAGCATCCGAAGAGATTACCAGCAACACAGCGGGTGCAATAGCTGCAGTAGGCGTCTGCGCAGGCGCAGCAATGCTGGAACCATTCACAGACATACTAGAAGCGTTATGAAGACACCGCGCAGGGTGATCCAGAGAGCAAAGCGGCGAAATGGGCGCACTTGAGAGGGGCTGCCCGCCGACCGCTTTGCCGACCAGGCGTGGGATGGGATGCAGCCACCGATCCACCTGCACCTGCGGCCGGGGGTTAGGCGCGGCTATCTGTGGAGGGTGAGAGGCGGAAATTGAAGTGTGAGTTGGCTGCACCAACGAGTGCGCATTGTATGCAAGGCCACGTGGAAATCTCAACCGCTCAGGGTCTAACCTCTGTCCCCCAGCCTGTGATCTGGCGTTAGTTAGAACAGCTCGTGCTCGTGTGCTGGGCTGTGAGTCAGTGTCAGAGCAGGTAAGTTGGGTCATGTCAGCGATGCGTTGCGGAGGTACCAGGGCGCACAGAACATGCACAAGGCGAAGAATTTGTACAGTGACCCGCGCGCGGCACAGCCACAGTTGAATAGATGTCGAGCACGGTGCTGGTTGCTGTGGCGAGGGGGACAGAGAGGTGTCGGACGTGTGGGGTGTTGGGTTGGGGAGGTCACGATTCTTTACAGTGCTTTTGTTGGCAGATCAAAAACGATACACTGCCGCGGCGAGTGCCGCCGTGGCATGTCTCAGCACTGCCAGCCGCTCAACCTCACTTCGATGTGCCAACAAGCCCAGCCCAAAGAATATCATGCGAATGCCGAAAGCGATTGCCAACCCAGCCCCAGCAAATTGCTCTCGATGGTGGGGAGTGTTGTCTGAGACCAATTTGTCACGATGAAGCGCCTGTGGGCGCCTAAATCTCTAGAGGTAGGTACGCACAACGTGTCCACAAAAAAATGTCAAGGCGCCTGAGACGAACGTCACGGGAACGAAAGACCGTCGCGCCATACCGCCTGGCTGCGTGCACACCACCCTCGCAGATCACATGGCTTGCCGCCACGCCTTGAAGTGGGACGCGGCAGAGACAGAGCAATGGGATTGGCAAGGGCAACTGCCCACGGCTGCACAAAAGCTGCTCTGCGACCAACTCTGGCGGCTGCTGGCTGACTGCATGAGGACCCAGCAGAAGCGGGGCACCCCCAGTCTATGAAGTCCCAGCCAACTGCCACAAAAAAGATCACGAAACCTCTCTGCCCTGCTACTAAAACCATGCACTTCAGTCCCCCTGAAACCAGAGCTGCTACCTGCGTCTGCTGAATAATTCTTCCTGCTTTCCTAGCAATGTGCATCTACAGGCGGCGCGCTTGACCGGCCTGATACCGCTTGACGCGGCCGGCCCGCCAAGCGCGCCGCCGCTGCAGAGCTGTCAACGCCACGCCAGCCGCCACATATTTCGGCGGCACTGGGCAGGCTGCCGCAGGCGCATGCCAGATGCTGCGCTGGAGGCGTCCAAGCGATAGGCTTAGACGCCGTGACCCTTGCGGCTCAGCTCGCCCTTGTGAATGCGGTTCCAGATGCGCTTGTAGACCGCCTTCTGCTTGTCGGCGGAGATCTTCTTGAAGGTGGTGTGCCACCACTGCTGCCAGTACTGGCGCTGGGGCGACGTAGCACGCTGCAGCAGGAAACAAAGAGGTCAGCATTGTTTCAGCACCAGCGGAGCAGACGCAGCCGCAGTATGAACAGCAGAAGAAACCACACTTGTGCATTGAATTATGTCGAGGGGAGACTGCGAAGAGGGGCGTTATCTGTAAGAAAGTGAGGCGCACCGTCTGGGTGGAGGCCTCGGTGGTGAGGCCGGCCTTGCGGGACGACTGGGCGGTGGTGCCGGCAGAGCTGCCGCCCTGGGTGGCGCAGTTCAGGCTGGCGGGCTTCAGATTGGCATGAGGGTCGGGGGCGGCATCAGCGAACGCGGGGGCGGCCTGCAGTCAGAAGGTAATAACACATCAGTAACATCGCAGCAGGAGAGAGCGCTCGGGGCAGTCAGTCTGCAGGCATGCAGCTGATAGCTCAAACACTGCTGGTGTGCTTTGCTGTGTCGAATGAACAATGGCACACCGGGAAAGCGCACAGCACAGCAGCAGATGTCAAACAAGCAGGAGGCGCACGTCAGAGCCGATGTCCAGGCCGCAGTCGACCTTGCGGTAGGAGATGCCGAACACACCCCACCGGGAGGTGTCGTCAGCGATCTGCGAAGCAACAGCAGCTCACAGTAAGTGCTGGGGAGTTGCAAACGCCAAACGACACGGCTACACAACGCACATTCACATTCATGGCTGCGGATGAGCATGTTCAGTATGCGCAGAGCGGAACAACCGGGGTAGCACACCTTCTCGAGGGCCCACTGGGACAGGTCCAGGTGGGGAAAGTCGCCGCAGCACCACCGTGCATTGCTGGCGGCGTTGTTGGGGTACACGCACGGGCAGGTGTCCACGATCTTGACCTTGACGGACTTGTCGTTCAGGCAAAGGCCGGTGCGGTCGAGGGTGCCACTGGTGCCGTCAGGGATGACTGCGCTGCGGCACTTCACCTCAAGGCACTCTCTGCGGCGCAGGAAGAAAAATGATTTGACACCAGCAGTGGGAACACGCATGGCAATCAGGCACGCATGCGTTGTGGCGGACACAGGCGGCATGGCGGCTGGGCTGTGGCTCAGCAGGTGCAGCTGCTGCAGATGCAATAATCCAAGCTGGAAAAGTTGCAGCATTATAAGCAACAGAGCGGAGACAGGGCAGTGGCCAGAAGAGCGGTGCGCACCCGCAGTGGCCGTACAGGTCCGACTTGTCAGAGACAGCGGTCACGTCCATGCCCTGCTGGAGCTCACCGGACCACCGGTTGGGGCAGATGAAGCCGAAGCCGCACGAGCCGGTGTGCAGCGGCCACGCGTCACTGCGACACAGAAGGTACAATTGTATTCAGTTGATTGGACAGGCTGCACTGAAGATACGAATGCTGCGATTGATCCTCGCCACGCATACGACTGATGCGATGTATAGCAGTGTGTTGCAGCACTCTAGCAACAAATGCATTCAGTTGCGGAAAAGCAAGTTGCGGGGCTTCGATGCTCACCGGCCATAGAATGTGGCGCGGGCGTCCGTCCACGTGCTCTCGGTGGCGAAAGACGCCGCCGGTGCAGCGAACGTCAGCAGCAGGGCTGCGGCGACTGCCAGGACAGCTGCTGAGCGCTGCATGATGGCTGGCGGCTGGTTGAGTGTGTCGTTTGCTGGTCAGACCGGCCCTGCGAGCCACAAACATAAAGAAGGTCAAAACAGCCTAATGAATGCATGCCGAGCGACGCCGACCTGCGCCTGTCATCAAAGACATGCATAATCGCCAGATGGCCGCCCGCACGCGGCGCAGCACGCGCTGTCATGACAAGATGATGATATTTTGTTAGAGGGAAGCACAACGACCATGTCGCCGACGACGCGATGGTGCACGGTCGCTGGATGGCAGTACGAGGAGGCACTGGCTAATGCAACAGGCAAATCGATGGCTGCCCGTGCTGCGACCTTGGATTGTGGATGGAGCTAGGGGTGGCGGCTGCACAGTCAATCAAAATTCACAGACAGCAGCCGCTAATCGCAGCGCCATGCGATCCCGCGTGCAGCCACACGATCGGATACATGCCTGCACCAGGCACAGCTGCTGGGGCCCGCGACGCAGTCCAAGCGTCCAAAGTTGCGTCGACGCAAGACGCCAGGTGCAATGCGCATCAGAGGCTGCACGGCGGCGACTGCAGCAGGCGACGCGACGCACACGCGTACTACAGCCTAGAGTAGTACTGATACTTGCGGCTCAGCGTGGCCCGCCGCGCTAGCAGCGGCCGGCCGGCATCTGTATCAGTGAAGAGGTGCCAAGACGCGCCGGACCTGTTTTGACTTGGCGGCGTTTAGAGAGGCCCCCTGGATGTTGACGCGCCCCAAGCTGCCGGCTTCCTTGGTGAAGACCGGAAAGAGGAGGAAATGCAAGCTCAGGAGTGATCGGGTGTGGATGGCGCTCGGAGAGTTGAGCAAACGCTGGCCGGTCGATCCTGCCAGGTGGCAAATCGTGCCTGCTAGTCTGACTTCCGTACGTACTAAATGTTGCGCCTGGTCGGACTGGGAGGCCTTGGCGGCGGAACACCGGCGCAATGATGCATGTGGGCCGCGGGGGCCGGCGGCAGCTGCCGAAGTTGATGCCCGCAGGTCGAAGGGGTGCAAGGGCCACAGAACAACCTCACTTCTAATCACTTGCTTAAACCAAAGCGTATATATATATTATCAGCTGCTCATCACTAGAGTTGCAGTGTTTGCTCCTGTATTGACTAGCTGCCACATGCCACATGGCGAAGTCCGGCGGCGGCAGGCGGAGCATGTAAGTGCAAAGCCAGGCGCTTCTCATTTCTGTACCGAAAACGCACTGCCGAAGAGGATTCGCGTGTCCGAGCAATGCTGATCGCGCAAAGCTGCCCCGCCATACCCTAGTAACTTGCCGTCTCAGCTCACACACCACAACAGACAGTCGTTCCGAAACGATGCTGAAACCCAGCAGTGCTACGCCGATTCCGATTCCAATGTAAAAATCCGCTGCCGCAGCCCGAGCCTGTGGCCGCTGCTGCATCGCCGCTGGCGAGTGTGGGCGTTTCCGCCGGCGAATGTCGCAGGTCAGAGGCATGGACCGAGTGCCGTGCCTCAAACAATAAGGCGAGCGCATCGCTAGGCGCCGGTCGCAGGCTCGACATGGCGCCAGTGCCAGCGCCGCTGCACCCTTGCCTGTGGCGGGCGGGGTTCAAGTCTGCTGCTGCTGCTGCTGCTGCCATGCCGACGCTCTGCAAGCAGCGCGGTCGACCCCCGGCAGTGCTGCGCCACTGTGGCTGTCGCGTCTCGCAAAAGACTTTGGCTGTGCCGACCATAGAGACAGTCTCCCGCCACTGTACCAGTGTTGCTCCCGCTGTACCGGGCCGGCAGCGTAAGAACCTGCCGCCGTCGCCGGCCGGGAGAGTGAAAGCGCTGCAATCACGCCTCCTGGCTCGGGCTGCCCAGCAGCCGGCGACCGTTGATCGGCTGCATGTCGGACGACATTTTCGCGAAATACGCGTACAGCTTCTCGAAGTACGCCCACGTGTGCATCTCCTTTGCAGCCTGCGATTTTACAAGGATGTCGTATGGGAAAAGACGTTTCAGGATTCGAGTCTGTGCGAGGACAGCTATCGAAGTATGCCCACATGAGCGCATCTTTTGACGCTGCGTGCGACGCCTGCAGCGTCAGAAGATTCCAAGATTTCAGAGCAGCTGTGGCTGTTGAGAGTTGTAAGACGGCGCTGGCGCAGGAAGGCATAGCCGGGGAGAAAGCGCAGCCGGGGAGCAGGCTGAGCGGCACATGCGCCCCGCCGCAGCACCACTCGGCGTTGCTGCGCTGGTTGTCCGGCTTGTAGCAGGGGCACTCGTCCACAATCTTGACCTGCGAAGAACCGATGGACTCGGTATCAGCATCAGGTTGAGGATGAGCTGTAGTTTCGATTTCGATGCCCTAGTTGTGGGTGAGAGCTGTGCGTGGCAGCCGCCTGCTGATCTTGGCAGGGGCGGGAAGACGACAGCAGATTCTGCTTCCGCTGGAATGATAGGCTTAACAATCATGCCACGAAACTGCCAGCATGCTGAAGAGTCTTATGCAATTCGTTGAGCATTCAGAGGCAGTCGCACCTTGACGCTCATGCTCTCTGCGCCGTTCTTGCACAGGCCCATGCGCTGGAAGCTGTTGCCTGCAGTATAATGCCACAATGTCAGCACGTATCACCAATGAGAGAAGCAATCGGGAGGCTGGCTGGGATCTGGACACAGGTCAGTGTGCTGGAAGCTGTCACCGCAAGCCGTGGTCTGCTAAATAGAAGAAACAAACAAAACCCACCAAAGGCGTCCGTGAAGTCGCCGTTGGTGCACTGAACCTCCAGACCCTGCCTGCAGGTTTCAGGATTTGGGGTCAGGAAGGTGAGCAGCGGCGTGCACGACATGCTGGCGCAGCAGATTGTAGGAGTGTGCAGCGCAAAGGGCAGCGCTGCCGCACCCGCACTGCGCGCCGGTGAAGAGGTTGGACTTATCAGAAACTGCTACTACGTCATATCCCTCTGCCAGCTGGTCTGTCCACCTGCGCACAAAACAAATATGGTGCCGATGCAGTACTGAAGCATGGTGGGCCGGGCTTGCAACAGGGCCTCGGCAGGCGTATGCACTTGGCGGCACCGGCGAGCAGGCTGCGCCAAAGAGCAGCAAGGCGAGGCATGATGCAATTGCAGAAATATCACAGGGACGCAGCCAGGTAGAGACGTTGACAGGATGGGAGGCGCATGGGACGCGCGCACATCACCACACAGAACTGGCCAAGCAAGCGTGAACCGCACCGGTCTGGGCAGATGAAGCCGAAGCCGCATGCGCCGGTGACGACGCTCCACGCATCTCGCCCGTAGTATGTCGCACGCGCTGTGACCCAGGAGCCCTCGGCAGGCTTCAGCGAATGCCGCCGCAGCCGCAATCAGCAGCGCGGCCGCCGCCAGCAGGACTTATTGTTTCTTCATGATGGTGACAGATGAGTGGACCGGATACCACCTGCATTAGATTGAACAGAGCTGCAGCGTGGATAACGAGCCGAGTGAGGGCTTCTTCAGCCATCCTCCGAGTTCAACTCACTTCCACTGCCGATTTAGGGTGCAGCAGCTCATAAATACTCCCGGAAATCATCTCGCAGAATCACCGGGCGCTTATAGATCAACTTTGCTGCTCACCACAAAGATACCAGTACCTCCCACCCCGCAAAGACCTGGACTGTGCCAGGAGGGGCACGTGCGTGTGCAGCTGCGGGTGCAGCTGCGAGTGCATCATGCAGCCGCCATTCACTCAAGAGGAGGTGACGATCGCGAAGATCGAAGCAGCTGCAGCTACAGAGCCCGTCATCTAGCTGCACTAGGCCTGGACACTCAAGCTTTTGGCGGCTCCTCCCCGTCGTCGTGCAAACACAAGCACGTTCCCAGATCCAGCGCGATGCATGCCACTACAACGCCGACATCCTGTCCAAGCTGATTAAATAATATTATGCTGCGAAGATCTGCAGCAGGTCAGCTGGCCCGTGAATCAAAGGCGGTGAAGCCAGGGGCCGCAACCGATCAAACAGGCGTAGTAAAGCAAGCGACGCCTGGAGACGCCGCCAGATCCGAGCCATGCTCCATCGCAAGCTTTCCAGAGCTATGCAAGGCATTATTTTACGCACTCGCTTGGCAGTGAAACACTCCTTGCCGATGCTGCACCAGCTTTAGAGGGCAAAAATTAGAGCTGGCCTGAGCTGCACTCAATCCGTCTGGTGGCAGCTTTGGTCAGGCCGCACGCGTGGTCCTGGCTGTCTGCAATGCGGAAAGAAGTAGACTGACCAGTAATGCTGCTGCTAATACGGGGTGTTGGGGTGTAGCTTCATACGCTGGTCTGTCCCAGCCGCAGGGGTCTTGGCACATCAGCTCAATCTCTCCACCGAGTCACAGACGTAGGCAAGAAAGAAGCCTGGCTAGTGTCCGCAACAAAACTGCGGCTGTGGGAATCTGACAGTCTCGCGCGCTACCAATTCTGCGGCGGTGCCGCTCTCGGCAGCTGCTAGCAGATCTGGCAAGGAACGACTGCGGCCGAGCAGCCCTGATGGCCCTGCCGATGTGCCCCAAAAAGGCATACCTGCCGTGTAGGCAGCTGTCAGGGGCGGGTTAGCGGGCGGTGCCCGTTCCAAAAAGCAAGCACGCCAATCACAATGTTTTCGCTGGTCAATATTGGCGTTGGCGGGAACAGTGCTCCCAACGCATCACAGTGCGTCGTCTAGGCTGCCAGTGCGCGCTGTCGCCCACCATACCGCTGATCGGAGAATCGGATATGGTACCCTGGCTCCCCTCATCAAGCTCCTGTGCTCATCTATTTGCTGCCGCCGCGGCCGCCATCGTTGACGAGCACTGCCGACAGACCACCTCATGCGCCGGGGGGGCCGCCACCGCGACTCCTTGGCAAGCCAGGTGGCTGCGACGGCCGTGCCGCCAGCTGACAGCGGCTGCGGCCGCGGCGCCCACGTTTGATCTCGAGACTGTGCGCAACAGCCTCCTGCGAGAACAGGAACAGCAGGGTCAGCATGGTCTGCGCCGCACATTGTGGGCACACTGGCGTCAACCTCACCCCGGCTTGAACCCTGCCCACAGGTCGCACAGGTCCAAGAAACAACGAGAGACCATGAATCGTGACGCGTAGCAGGCGTTCCATGTCCTTATTTGACCGCACGGAGCTCAGATTGAAGCTCCGCACCTATCTGTGAGTCAGAAACTGAAGTGTGACGCCTGGCGCCTGCCGCTGCGGCAGCAGCTGCTGCGCCGCCGCCAGGGCGTAATTCGAGCCGGTCGCCTGCTCGCCCGGCGACGCGGCCAGGCGGCGGCGGTAGCTGCCAATCGGCGGCGCCGGCGTGCTGCGGAAGGCGGGCTGGGACACCCACTCACACACATAGTCGATCTCCTGCCCCTTCTGCGCCACATAGATGAACACACCTCTGTGAGATTCTCAAACCCAAGCATCAGCTTCGTCCCTGAACGACAGCATGCAATCTGGTCATTCTCTTGTCCTTTCTGCACCAACGAGACGTGTTGCAAGCAAGGGATGACCACCGTGCCTTGCAGCACGCTGACGGAGGTGGCACAATTGCTGTGATGTAAACATGGTCTACAAGGCCACATAAGTTGTCACTCGTGCGAGCGCGAACTGCAGAATGCATGTGGCAGATGCAGAGAAATAACTTATATTTTATGAGAAAACAAACACACACAATAAAGCCCGAGGCCAAGGTGATCCACATTCAGACTGTGGCCACTGTATGTTGTACACGACGGTGAATTCTGACAGATACCCTGAGAACTCTGGGGGAAAAGCCCACACACTCGGACACAGACTCACGTTCAGACTGTGGCCGCTGTCCCAGATATTGTATACGATGGGGAACTCTGGCCGCTTAGATGAGAAGTACGCCTTGTTCACCTGCGCAGCGTCAGAGAGTCAGCTTCAGTCGCAGGTTCTTTTCACGATGAGACGAAGTCGCAGCCGGTGTCTGCTCACTGCGAGTGACATAGCCAGGCAGGAGCAAAGGCTGTGAATCATACATTGTACAAGGTCGTCATGCACACGCATCGCTGGAGGCATATGTCGTGCCGCAGCACGACGACCCCGGTAAGCGGACGCTGTGTGAAGTGCTGTCGGATCGTGCTTGCCACTCGGCCGATACAGCTCGACACCAGGAATTCCATGTGATACTGCTGTTGCGATGATGGAAGAACAAGGTTGCACCAAAGCATATCGTACCTCCGTGACGTTGGGACCGTACAGTTCGTCGCGCACGCCAGCGGTCCACAGGATGGGGAACACGCGGGCGCCCATCTGCTGCGGCAGCGCATTGGCGTGCAGGATGACGGCCGCGGAGCAGGGCACTATGGCGGAGCGGCTGCAGAAGGGCGGCGCCACGTACCTGCGGCCACGAAAGAGCAATGTATTATGTAATGAAGATTCAGGAGGGTAACCAATATGTTGTGTCCCGGGGAGCAGGGCACGGCGGCGGAGCGGCTGCAGAAGGGCGGCGCCACGTACCTGCAGGAAAGGAACAATGTTGTCATTCACCATTCGGATAGGAAATTGAATTATTTCCTTGGGACCCTGGCACGGCGGCGCTGCGGCTGCAGAGTAGCGGGGTGCCATACTTCAGACTCGCACGCTTTCAGCACCATACATCACGGCTGCTGTGTGGGATGACGACTGTGAAACCACAACTGCAGCGCACCCGGCACGAGAGTTGCCGACAATGCTGACGCGCGTCGGGTCGATGGTCGCGTTCTGCGTATTGTTCGCGACGAACCAGGAGTAGGCGGCCTGCAGCACAGCGGCCGCGTCTCTGAGGATGTCTTAGCGGACAGACAGCCAAGTGGCAATTGTTTGGCTGACAAATGTGGCTGGGTGCTTGCTTGACGCAAAAGCTCGCCTGTAGACGTGCCCTGCTGTACAACACCATTTGATTTGCTGCCGGAAGAGCGCAAAGCACTCTGCTTATGAGGTCACGTTCCCTGCAGGTGCTTTGACTGTGCTTTGCTGCTCTCCAGCCAAGAATAGGAACAAACGTAATGTGCGCACCTCAATGTGGAAGAAGTCGTGCGTGAATGCGTCCGCCGCGGTCTGGGGGATGATCCAGTACATGTCGAACTTGCTGTCGGGGCACACCACGATGACCTGCAGAAGGCAGGACAAGAATGGGCCGGCATATCATGCCAGATGAAGACATAAGGTCAGTGCTTGACATGCCTACGCATAAGTGCTTGACATGCTTGCTGCCAGGTGCTGCAGCAGTGAAGCAGAAGAATTTGCCAGATCTGGGACTGCGCCAACAGCAAGCCCACAGCTGCATTGGAGCCGGGCATGCAGAAGCGCCCTGCACAGGAACCTGTCAGCTTCGAGCCGCAAACTGTCAGCCTCAGCACATTTATCAGAGCTACAGTGACTAGGGTGTAAGGGAGTGGGGTCTTGGCGCGAGATCCGCACCTGGTGCTTGTCCGCAAACTCCTTGAAGGGCAGCGACTGCAGCATCCAGTTGCCGTTGACGCCCGAGCCGTGCAGCAGGATCATGACCGGAAGCGGCCCCTCCCGGTATGTCTGCACCGTAGAAACAACGCCACCATCATGGTACAGTGCAGTATATGAGATTTTGGAAAGCCAGCAGAGTCGAGGCCTCGGGGCAGGGCACAAGACGACGGGCGCTGCAGTAGCTGAAGGTGTCGGGCATGTTTGTGGATGATGGTGACAGCGCGGTCCGGCTTATGCGAAGCGCGCCGCTCCTTTGCTGCCCTTCGCAATGCAAAGTCCCTGCGCCTGGAGCTGTCCCTGCAGTCCCCTGCCATAAGCACCGACCCTAAACTCTCAGACCCTCACCTTGGGCAAGTCGTAGATGCCGGTGCGACTGTAGATGCCCGTGTAGCCTGACGAGCCAACCTAAACCACTCAAACAAGAGAATGAGCCTCACCTTGGGCAGGTAGTACACACCCGTGCGGTTGTAGATGCCCGTGTACCCGACAGGGATGCCGCACAGGGTGCCGCCGTCGCCGTCCGGCTGGCAGGGCAGCACGCCGTCGGTGGACGGGTCCACGATGACCGTCGAGTCGGCCTTGACGGACGCCTGCTGAGGGTTCAGCGCCTCTGGCACCAGCCTGCGGGGCGAGCCACTGCCACGTGAGTGCTGCGCCAATAGTCACTGCACTGCATGCGTGACATCTATTGCGGCGGTGTGCAATGGCATGATACGACAATGCATGAATGCTGCAGGTGTGCGGCATGTGGCGGGTACAGAGACTGAGTTCTACGGTGCCGCATCAGACCGAACGAGCAGGGAGAGCCTCAGCCACTCACGGTGCCGTGGGCGCCGCCGTGAGCGGTTCACCCTGCGGAAGCGGCGTCCGCGAGTCCAGCAGGTTTGCGGACGCCATGATGCGGTTCTGCAGGTCCAACCACCAGGCGCCCTGCTGCGAGCTGCCGCCGCTGCTGTCGCCGCTGAGGCCCCGCCACCAGAAGTCCTGTTGCAGAAGCTTCCTGGCCGGCGCCGCGCCCGTGGCGGCGCCGCTGCTGGACTCTGCACGCGGGAGCAGATTGCGAGTCAGCTGAGTACAATGCGATATGGTGGGAGGGATCGGCAGTGAGGTGCTGCTTGCGCGATTGCTGTGTGCATGTACGCCCAATGAGCAGCTGCAGCGCAAAGGAAAAGGAGCGGGCACGCGGCGGTTATGCAATCCGGCTGCGTACTCGGCAACAGCTGGACTGCATTGGATCTGATGCAGCAGCGCTTCATCAGGCCTTCCAGCCTCAGTCCTAACCCGGCTGCCCAGATTCAATGAGCTGCACGTTAGTGCATAGGCCGTGCATCCATGCACGGCCGGGGTTGCTCCCGTGCGCGCCAGACTGTGTCGGATCTGATACAAGCTGGCTCTGCTGACCTGCTAGTGCTGATCGGAGGCCAAGCAGACACGCCACAGCCAGCAGGCCGAGTTTCCCTGACCGACGCATCCCACGGTCGGCTGCCTGCAATCCGGTTGATGCTGCCCCGATTCGCCCGTGCTGCGCTGTTGCAGGCTTCCGCGACGCCTTCGGGACCTCGGAAGTGTATCTGCGGTGTATCACACGCATGATTGAGCAGCTGCACGCGGTCTTAGCTGCTCGTTGCTTGCCCGCTGCCGCAACCGAAAGGTTCCGCTCCGCCGCTGGCAACGGTGGGGGGGCCCGGCAGGCGCGCCCGGATCACAACGTACAATTACACATCAAAAGTGTGGTAGGACCGCTCCGGTATCGGACGGTACTTTTGCCCATAATAGCCTGGCATACGATGCACCTCCAACACACCTGTCTCAGCGCGCGCAGACGTGCTAGACGGCCGACTAGCCCTTCACCGCGGACAATTAACCTCGTATGAACAAGAAGCTACCGATCTGACGACGCCTACTCTGCGTCTCAGCTTGTGCAACGGCTTGTCGGGGCTCTGGAGCTCGTGTCAGCCAGGAAGCGGAAAAGCCCTAGCCGTATCACTGATGGGAAGCTACCCGGCACCCAACATGGCGCTTGCAGCAAGATCTACTTCAGGTGCCGATACGGGTCTCAGAACACTTAGAGATGTGCAGTAGGACAGTTCAATGTGGTCGCGAGGCTTCAGCAGTCCATGTGTCGGCACGCCGTGCTGAATATCGGCTGTGAAATCCGTGCTGATCTCTGCGCGCCTGCTCGATCCCCGATCTAGAGTGACGAGCGACCTGACGTCGCTAGTCAAGTGCGTTCAATTCATCCCAAACGCTACGCTGCGCTTTTTGCAGCTCGCTGTACATAGCGAGCGTGACTAACTATGGTGTTACTTCCTCTGATGAGCTTACCAAATACCAAATTACAGTACACAACGATCCAAAATGCATCGGGGATTGGGGCTCGCTTAAGGTGTCAAAGGACAAAGACAGTATTGCTGATCTATCTAAACAAAATTCGGTGTTGTTCTGATCAACAGTTCCGCCCTGCCGCTGTCTGAAGCCAACTACCTGGCTGCCGCCTACTGCAACTGCTTCTAGATCTAATGGCTCGAGTAGCGCTGGGGACCAGCTCCCTACTTGCAGAAATGCTCAACTACAAGTTACACTCGTGCAATCCAGTTCGTTCGAAATGTTTGAGATCAGCGCGTCGCAGTGCGTCTGAGGACATGCCGCCGGCCGCTGTGTGACCCAAAATCGGCAGCGTCGCCGTGTGGCCACCCAGTCTTCGCTGGCGGAAGCGCCCACCGTGCCACCACCATGGCCAGTCGCAGGTGCACTTCGCTGTCGCCGCTTTTCCCGGCCGTCGGGCTGCGATGACTGAAACCTGGTCGCTGGCGCCAGCTCCATCGCACAGCCGGCCGCTGCCGAAGCACTGCCAGCAACAGCATGGCGGGTGGACCGGCAGGCTCTGTGACAGCTGGTCACACGGCTAGTCACACGGCCATCGCTGATCCCGGCGCCGCCGCACGGCCGGCTGGCCAGCCACTTCGCCGCTGCCGGACGCTGCCGCCGATGCCGCTGACGCCCCAATCGGTGCTGCAGCTGCCTCAAACCGCAGCTACAGTACGCAAAGCGGCACCTCAAGCTGCAGCCGCCGCCAGCTGCTGCTTTTGCTAACACCTGTATCACAGCGCAATAATTGGCACTTCAGCCTGCAGCTGCTGCTGCGCCGCAAACGCATCCCAGCTGGCCTGCTTCGCTGCAACTGCTGCTGCGCCGCCAGCGCGTCATAGCACGCCTGCTCCGCTGCTGCCGCCGCCGCTGCCAGTACCGCTGCTGTATGGATCCGCGTTTACAGCGCGACGACGGGCACTTCCGCCTGCAGCTGCTGCTGCGCCGCCAGCTCGTCCCAGCGGGCCTGCTCCGCTGCTGTGGCTGCCGCTGCCGGCACCCGCTGCCGCATGAATCCGTGATCACAGCGCGACGACAGGCACCTCCGCCTGCAGCTGCTGCTGCGCCGCGAGCGCATCCCAGCGCGCCTGCTCCGCCGGCGACTCGGCCAGGCGGCGGCGGTAGGTGCCCAGCGGAGGCGCTTGCGTGCCACGGAAGGAGGGGCTGATGCACCTGGAAGCACATTGATCCAAGGCTTTCGGGTCTTTTCGGGTCCGCACCAGTTGCCACTGCAAGGTAATGGCGCCTCATGCACAGGCGAAAGCGGTGGACGCAGCAGGGCTGGGATGTGCAACACAGGGTGAGGGGCGAAGGGGTGCTGCGGTGATGCAGAGCATACTTTGGGACATGATCATGCCTCGCATGAGCAATGGACTCACCACTTGATGATCCAGTCGATCTCCTGTCCTTTCTGCGCGCAGCCAGAAAGGAAGATTCACTGTGCTTTGCATGCAAGCGATGCCTGATGCTGAGCATTGTGCATAAAGGCAGACAGAGCGCCAAGGGCAGGCGCGTGCACGTTGGAAGACAGAAACAGCAGCACAAAGACCGCAAAGACCATAGGGAAATTCCAAACGCAGGAGACAAGCATGATGTGATGATGCTGTGAGCAGGGCGGGCGCACGTTCAGCGGGTGCCCGCTTTCCCACACCCTGTAGTAAATGGGGAACTGCGGCTTCATCCTGTGAAAGTACGCCCGGTTGATCTGCAGCAGCAAAATATAATTTTTGCAACCCTGTGCAGCATCTCTCTTGTCCCTGGCGTCTCGCTTCTTCCCAGCACAAGCTACAACGACTGCCCGAATGCAACAGCTGAACACAGCATGAAGGCAGGGAGGTAAGCGTGAAAGAACGACATGGAAAATCGTAATTATGGGCTGTAGGCCAGGGACATCTGCTCGCACGTTGGTGACAGATGGACCCTGCAGCGTGTATCAAAGAGGCGCGTCAGGATTATGCCAAGATGGCAGCGCTTGGCACACACTGGAAACGAATAGCAAAGGCAGCGCTGAGACGGAAAGCAAGGCACAGCTCAGACCACAGTACAATGCCCAGGCATATGATGGTATCGCAATCGATTCACTCCGATCGCAGCAAGATGGCAAGTTAAAGGGCGCACGTAGAGGTTGTCCCGCACGCCGGTGGACCACAGGATGGGGATGATCTTGGTGCCCATCTGAGGCGGTAGCACGTTGGCATGCATGATAACGGAGGCGGAGCACGGCACGATGGTGCTGCGGCTGCAGAAGGGCGGCGCCGCATACCTGCGGCGGGAAAATATGTCCGTTTTGGCCACTTGGGAATTGTACTAAGCTAATTAACTGACTGGGAAAGTGTGCCCTTTGAGCACGGCACAATGGTGGAGTGGCTGCCGAAGGGCAGCACCGCGTACCTGCGGCCAAGAAGCGACATTTGTTTCTGCAATTGGGAGCTTCCTAGTGCCAGTTGGGAAAGTCATACGAGGTGCTTCGCAGTGGAGAAGGCAGTCATTGAGCCATGGTGCCGCGGGTCCAGAAGGGGCGCGCTTGATGACATGCAGATGGACAGGCGGATGCGTGAGTGGCTGGAACTGCACAGGATTTAACAATAGCAATTTTAGGGACGCACCCGGCGCGGGAGTTGCCGGCGATGCTGACACGCGAGAAATCGATGCTGTTGCGGTACTGCCTGGCGACCGACTGGTAGCACCCCTGCGGCACATGTTTAACTGTGAGTTCACGATCCAGACAATGTGAGATGCCAGCATCCGCAACGACTGCTTTGCGGCATGCTGATGCTGGGGGCTAGCGGCGCACCGCTCCGGGACAGGCAACGGCGCCCGCGCCAGCGGAGCGCTGGCCAACTACGCCTTGAACAAGAGTAACTAGGCAGACATAGCAGATCAGCAGGTGAGGCGCATTCTCGAATAAGCAGTCAGAGACAAATGGGTGGCACTTACCTCAATGTGGTAGAAGTCGTGCGTGAAGGCCTGCGACACGCTGCCAGGAATGATCCAGTACATGTTGAACTTGCTGTCCGGCGCGATGATGATGGCCTGCATGAGGAGGGGCGATGATGGATGGAAAAAAATAAAAATTGCGATAACAGGCTGAAGAAGGAACTTGACATTCGAGACATGTTGGACTTGCTGTCTGCCGCCGTGATGATGATCTGCAGAGGAATCGTGGCTCGTGAGCTGCACGATCGTCATATCGTAAAGTGGCCTCGCAAAGTTTCGAGATGAGGAATGGATTAGTGTTGTGCCGATGCCGCGGCAATGCTCAGCCGGCAGTGCCGGTTGGCGCTGGGATGCGGCACAGGCGTCAGCCGCAACCCGCCTAGAGCTACTCATACGCTAGGCAACATATGCTTCGGGGCGATCGTGTCACATTAGGGAAGGCAAGGGTCCTTCGACAATCCCTATCCTTCAGATACACCTATCAGAACAAACCAGGGCTTTGCTGCCCACCTGGTTCTTGTCGGCGTACTGCTTGAAGGGCAACGACTGCAGCATCCAGTTGCCGTCGACCCCCGAGCCGTGCAGCACGATTATGACCGGCAGCTTGGCTGTCCTGTAGGTCTGCGTGCAGGATGATACACCGCATGAGCACTGCGGCAACCTCTGTAAGGCAGAACCGCCAGCAGATGCTATCACGAAGCGGGGCGTCTGTGGATGCATTGGACGGCTGCAGACGGCTCGCGGCCGCCATACTCGCTGGCGCGCCTCCGGTTCAATCTAGCACTACTCCATCAGATACACAAGGGCTTCCTTCATATCTCCGGCTCACCTTGGGCAGGTACACGGTGCCCGTCCTGCCGGGGATGCCCTTGTAGCCGACGGGGATGCCGCAGTTGGTGCCGCCGTCGCCGTCTGGCGCACATGGCCGCGACGCCTTGTAGATCGTCGAGTCGACCTGCACCTGGGACACCTGCAGCGAAGATGGACACGCGCTGGAGGTCAAGTGTCCCACCAGGAGTGGCGAGGTGCATGCATCTGTGAGGTGCTGAGGAGGTTTTTGATGCATGCCGTCTCCGATAGAGCTGCCTGAATAGCGCTGCTGCTGTGCGGTGACATCGTGCAGTGTGCTGTCAGCAAGCCGCTCTTCAGCCGTCGGCGTTTTGTGAGCACACGCCTGCCGTGCCTGGTGTCCTGCTGCCCATGCCGTCCTGTCACGCTGTGCTGCTGTCTTGCGTGCTGCTGTCTTGCGTGTCCTGCTGCCACGCTGTGCTGCTGTCTTGCTGTCCCCAGCACACAGGAATGGCTGCCGCTTTAAACGTCTGGCTCACCCTCCTCGTCGGTCGCGACGTCGGCCTGCGCGTTAGTCTGCGTGCTGGTCTGCGCGTTGGTCTGCGCGTCGGCCTGCGAGTCGGCCTGCGCGTGGGCCGCAGCGTAGGTCTCTTTGTCGGCCGCCGTGTAGGTTTTTGCGTGGCTTTCCCGGTCGGCAACTTTGTTGGCGACTTTGTTGGAGCGCGTGTCGGCGCCGCCGTGGGCTTTGCAGTGACGCCAGCCGTGGGAGCGAGCGTCGGCGTGGCGACCGGCGGCGGGTGCGATACCGGCGGCAGAAGTTCGGGCGGCGTCAGCGCCGCGGGCGGCGACGGTAGCGGCGCAGCCGTCGGCACGGCCGGCGGTGGCACGCTGGGCGCCGCCGTGGCCGCGATGATCGGCGGCGGCGCGCCAGGCACTGCCGCTGCAGCACCAGGAGGGGTCAAGCAGTCAGAGCTTCGAGTCGCCCATTGTAAAGAGAACACGCTGCCATCAATTTTGCTGCAGGTCCATGGCAGCTCGCGCATTGGCATGTAATGTTGTACGCTGAAGAAGGGGCTGGCGACGCACTGCATGCCACTGCGCCAGCTTTGCTGGTGGTGCCCGCTGGACACCGCGAGCATTTGTAGTTGCCCGCGCTCCTTTTGTAAAAGCCAGGCTTGCATGCCACCATGCCGCCAGGGCCCGGCTCAAACCCTGGCCCCGGTAACGCCGTCGGTACTGCAGTGCGGCAAATCATGTGGTCAGCGCCGGCGGCATCATGTAAGTGTGACGTCATGCCATCATATGTGGCCACGCTTAGCGTATCGTACATGCGCTGCCAGCATCCCTCACCCGCACCTACCATGAACAGCCAGCTCTGTCATGATCACAATCAGGCCGCTGCGGCATGGTGGAGCGCACAAATTGCAGACGAAAAAGTAGCCCGGTGTAGGAGACGGGTGGGCGGGTATCGCAGCCTTACATGCATCCGATTCTGGGGCTGGACCAGCGTCCCAACAGTCGTTTCACTGTCAGGGTCGGGGTGACCCCTCAGAGTCCTTTGTGGGATCTCATGGTACCCCTGATGACAGACTTGCGAGCAGGGCATGATACGACAGGCGACTCACATGATGTTATGCGCTCTAGGCTGAGCAGCATGCACGCTGCCGCCAGCACCCAGCGACTGCTGCCGTTTCGCCGCCTGCACCTCATTGTGCCGGTGGCTGCTGCTGGAGGCTGTCTGCTAACACCGCCCTGTCCACAAGCCGACGAGCCGGTCTGCGCCCACAGCAGCGTCCCTTGGAGCTCCCAGTGACCACTCCTGCATGTGAAGGAGGCAGACGCTCAGGCGGCTGACACTGTTGACCGTGACTGTCCATACGGCCAACACTCGACTTTGGGCTCCGAGTTTTCGCTCACAAGACAAGCGCCAAGGACCTGTATGGATGTATTGGATGCGAGGACGTCTAGGTTTGTGCTGAAGCATGACTTGCGCAGCCCGGAGTACAAGGGTGTGCTGTGTCCTGCTGTCGGACATTAGAGAACGCCAGCTGGACGGGCTGTTGTGTGAAAGCGTAGCCAATAGCACAGGGCAGTCGCCATGCTCTTCGTGTGGCCACAGTAGCTAGAAACAGTCGCGAGCAGCCTCCGATAGGCAGCATAGTGCTGACATAAGGGGGCACCCGTGAGAGGCCAATCAGCCAAATTTCCAGGAGCAGCCGCCCCAGGACAGCCCGTCCGGAAATATTAGCAGATGCTCCGGCGGCGGAGTCGCTGCACGGAGTGCACTGTGATCAAACGCTCACCACCAGACGCAAGCCGACCCCTCGCCAGGCTTCACTCGCAAGTCAGTGCCGACTCACAGCTAGTCCCGTGCGTATGGTGTCCAGGACGGGATTCTGCGGACCCAAGCGGTCTCTGGAAGAACCAAGAACTTGCAGCAGCGTAAACGCGGATTTGTGCGCTGTATCTGGATCGGCACTGTAGTGCGCCGTAGCTTCATGCCAAAACCCTGCCTGCCAAACCCTGAACCCATGTCGGAGTCTTCGCGCGCGCTCAGAGGCCTTTGCCAGGCTGCGCCAGAAGCCCCCCATCCCAATGTGCGATCACATGCTTGCATGTCAGGTAGGCGTTCAGCAGATGCAGGGGTGCGACGGGGCAGGCCAGTTGCCATCATACCACGACATCGTCGACGACTTCAGCCTGTTTCAGACATCGCCGCACCCCTGCGTGCCAGAGGTGTGCGCAGGATTTACTGCATCACTGAGACCACCACCGCCGACGCCACCAGCATGCACGTTTGTCAAGGCAGCATGCACGTTTGCACGGCCTGCCGCCGCGGCTGTGCCTGACATGGCCCTGCTGCTACGCTGCTGACCATGATGCAGCCTGACGCACCATTGCTGATGTGCGTCAGTGTCAGTCGGACGGCAGCCTGCACTGCGGCTGTGGCGACTGCACGCGGTGGGCGGCGTTTGTGCGCGGCACGCTGCCGGGCCGCCCGCTGGCACGCCAGTATGAAGTGCTCACGCATGAGCTCGTCACCGGCCTAGCAGCCTACATCAGGTAGGCATGATGCTGCCCTGTGCCAGAGCAGGGTGTCTCGACACATGTTGTGTCTTGACACATCTTTCAGCAGAGGGAGCTGCTAGCGTGCATGTGGCCTTGTCTGCGCATCGAGCGGGCAGCATGCTGTGGCATCGGACGTCTGCAGCAGCACTGATGAGGCCATCGAAGCGGGAGCTGGGTGCGCTCGATGAGACTCTTTGCTGCTGCAGGATCGAGCAGGTCCCGAGCCATGCCACTTGCACTGACGTGCGACTTTCTGTTCCTCTCCAGGCAGCGCGCCGCATTCTTGCAAGCTTGCAGCGGCGCCATCAGAGTGCTGGAAGTGGGCGCCGGTGACGGCCGCCTGGCACACTTCCTGACAGAAGCGCTCGGAGAATTGGCGGCTTCTGTGGCAGCGCATAAGCCGCTGGCGGCGGGAGGGGTTGATCGTACAGTGGCAGCGGACAAACACGAGGCGATGGCCGAACTGGGGCGGCAGCCTGTTTCAGCCATGCCACAGGAGGCGCACACGACACAGACTGATCACGGGCGGCCTGAGCAGGCAGGCGAGCCGCACACAAAGCGGTGCAAAAGCTCCGCTGTGGCCGCAGGCACGGCGCCTGCTGAGCGGTCGCGTCAACGAATAGGACCGCAGCCGCAGAGCGAAGCAGGCCCGGCAGCAATGCGGGTTGAAGTCAGCGCCTCAGATGACGGCAGCCTCTGCCTGCATGAGGCGTCCCCATACAGGTGCAGAACCCACCTCGCGCAATGTTTCCTCCATACGCCTGCCCGCCCCCCGCCACCTCATAGCAATGCCACCATGCAGAACCAATGCACGGTCAGGTTACCTCGCCGATCTCAGCTGGTCTGACGGAAATGCACATGCACTGCAACATGTGCACCTACAAAGACTCGAGCGAAGTCGTGCATTCATTGTCATGCATTCAGCCTGCACGCTAAACCCTCAACTCTACCCGCAGGCACCTGGTGGCCCTGGAGGATGCTGCAACGGCGGTGCAGCGCTTGCAGCCGCACATCGTGCTGGTGAATTTTGATAGGCTTTTCTGGTGTTTGTAGCGTTTATTGTTCAAGCTTCAGACGCACTCCGCCAAGGCTTCAGAGCTTCGGACGCACCCCGCCAAGGCTGGCCATTCGGCCGTCTCATTTGCGTCTTGGCATGCAAATGCTCCCGGCAGCACGTGCAGGAGGTGTCACAAGGTTGCACACACTTCACAATTCATCAGAGCCAGCAAAGGTTTCCGTTTCACATGTGCAGGTCAGCTGGATGCCAATGGGGCTGGACTGGACTGCGGCCTTCCGCGCCTGTCCATCAGTGGCCGAATATATACTGGTCAGTGTGACATGCAGGAGGACGTCACACTTTCTGCTTTTTTGAGCTGCGTGATATGGGTTGCCGCATTTGCATGGGCTGGCTGTGTGAAGCCGGTAGAGACTCACGCGCCCACCCAAGCGGCAAGTCCCCCCCAGCGGCGCGACGCTGGACGCGGCCACCTGCGGTTCATCAAGCTGCCAGAACATCTGAAGGATGCCTGCTGAGACAGAACTGGCAGCGAGAGCCCAGGTGCAATCTTAGACACGTTCGAATGGCGCTCGCAGGTCGGCGAGGTTGAGGTCGGCATCTGCGGCCACCAGTGGCTGTCCTGGGGCGTGGCCGGAAGCAGCAGCAGCGGCAGTGGCAGCAGCAGCAGCAGCGGCGGTGAGAGTGACTGTGACAGCGCCCGCAACAGGTGCGGCAGTGTTAGCGGCAGCGGCGGCGACGCACGCGCTGCTCCGCAAATTGAAGGCTCCGCCGGCGGCGGCCGCCGCGGCGAAGCAGCGGCGCGAGTGCCGCCATTCCGGCTGGACGGCTTCGAGCGAATCGAGGTGGGACATGGATGTAAGGCGGCTCTGCTGCCAGCATAGCCCGCACCGGGCCTGCAAGTGCAGCCAGGCCTGTTAGGGCAGGTGGAGCGACGCCCAAGGCCAGGACATGAGAGCATTTTTCGATTTTCCTGAAAGTCTCTCCTGCACTCAATGTGCAGGTGTCTGCAGCGTGGGGGGCGCCGCGGCAGGTCTGCCGCACGGACGAGCGCTGGTCCACGCGCCACCACTCGTCTGTGGTCGCCTTCCGCCGGGCGGGGTGAAGACTTGCCGAAGACAAACTACAAACAGCAGGAACGGCGGCATGCAGCAGCGCGCCGGTTTGACATCGCGCCCAGAGCCCGGCTCATCGGTGAGCTGGCTCGTGAGAAGAGCGATGTTGCTAGATGTCATTACAGATTGATTTGAAACTGATTGCAACATGCTGCTTCGCACGTTCTTGCTTTGCACGCATTGCCCGCGTCCGGCCATGAAGCAGTAATCTGCTGCTACTGAATGATGTGTGCACATTCACGCCATATCGAGTGAGTGCTGCCACAGAGATAGCAGTCACTGAACGTTGAACGAATTTTTCGCCCCACTCAGGTGCTGGTGCGGCAGCAGGCCGACCTCCGGAGGCCAAAGTGCGGATGTGGG
>JAABUL010002075.1_pt1 | contig 34811 bp, 32 predicted proteins | sample 5559151 | NCBI WGS metagenome assembly JAABUL01 (sample SAMN10711876, study PRJNA513368) | rock metagenome | isolation source: Antarctica rocks | place: Antarctica: Victoria Land, Pudding Butte sud | reverse complement strand
GGAGAGCGCGACACGGTCATGCGGGGCGAGCGCGGCCCCGTCACCGCCTACTGTGACTTTTGTCGCGAGGAGCGCACGCGCGAACAGGCGCGTGACCGGATGAGAGCGCTACGGGCGCGGCGGCCCCGGTGACATTTTCACTGGACACTTACGGGTGACAGAATCACTGGACATTAACAGGCTCCTTTGTACCCGATTCCACTTATGTCGACGTGTATCCTTGTCAATCACGCCGCGTGACCGGGAGCCGGGGTGATGAGCCCTTCGTGCAGGAGGCGCCACCCCAGGGCGTAGAAGTACAGATAGCCCCGTGTGTCTCCCATCTCCGCCAGGAGCGCCTGTTGACCACCGTCCGGCATCGGGGTCTCCGCGTCCAGGAGCCGCCCCAGGTTCTTCGCCGCGCCCACGTCGCCGGCCGGGAAGACCTCCATCCGGCGCAAGCCGCGCAAAAGAATGAGCCCCGCACTCCAGGGGCCGATGCCCGGAAGCGCCGTCAAGACCTCCATGGCTTCATCGCTGGGCAGCGCCTCCAACCGCTCCTCGCTCAGATCTCCCGCCAGGATGTGCGACGCCACGTCGCGCAGCGTGGCCGCCTTGGCCCGACTCAGTCCCAGCGCGCGCAACGCGTCGACGTCCACGGCGGCGATGTGTTCCGGCCGCGGGAACGCCGCGTACGTGCGGTCGCCCAGGCGTAGGCGCTCGCCGAAGCGCTCCACCAGCCGCCCCACGACCGCATCGCCGGCCGCGAGGCTGACCTGCTGGAAGGGGATGACGTTGGCGATGGTCTCGAATAGGCTGGGGAAACGGGGCGGTTTGAGACCGCGCAGAAACGTGGTGACCGCGTGTAGGCGCGCGTCTTGCCTGGCCACGCGATAGAACGGCGTCGGATCGACGGACGGTCCCAACAGGCGCTGGAGCGTCGCGCTGAGCTGTTCCTGGGTTCGCGGCGAGATAGGTCCCCCGAAGACGAGGCCGCGCAGGTCCGGCGCGTCGATGGAGCCACGATTCTCGACCGCGAGCAGCCGCAGTCCCTCGACGCTCGCCAGCACGCGCAGATAGCGGCCATCCTCCCAGCGGTTAACGCGATTCGTGGGCCGCCGTTGCAGCACACGGACCGTGGCCTCCAGGTGGAAGGGCGGCGCGGCAGGGATGGCAAACGACGCGCTTACATCCGCGGGGCCGGGTCCACTCTCGGGTGTTCGCTCCATTACTCAACGGCCTCAGGCGGGTAGGTGACCTGGTCTCCCGTGACGCGGGCAAAGGGGGGCAAACGGTGAGGGGCGGCGCGCCGCGCATCATAGATGTCCCGGACGACCACACCACGCGCTACGAGGGCATCGGCGACGAGCGAGCGGTGGCAGCGCCAAGGCACGGCCTCGGCGCACATGAGGGCCGCCGGGCCGTCGTGCGCCAGGGCCAGCGCCTCCGCGATGCCCTGCCGGAAGGAGTCCGTCGCCATATAGTCGGCGTAGGCGCGGAAGCTGGCGTTGCGCCACCCCGTGTTCGGCGAGTCCGCGCCCAGGCCATGACGCAGTCCGCCCAGCTGTGCCAGGTACACGTAGCGGATACCACACGCGGGTAGAGCCTGCTCCAATTCCCCGCGGTTGAACTGTGGGTTGTGCCGCGAACGGGGCATGGAGCGGATGTCCACGAGCGTGACAATAGCGTAGTGGCGCAACAGGTCGATAAGCTCCTCTTGAGGGCGCGTCGAGTGACCAATCGTGTAGATAACGGAGTCTGTGTTCACGATGTCCAGCCCGCGCGCCCTCTGAGCCTCTCAGGATGCCGACGCGGCGCCCGGTCCCTGACCCTGGCGCTGCCGGTCATCGGGGACGACGCCGAGCGCGGTCGCGAGGTCAATCTGGTGGTCCTGCTCCTGCCGCAGATTTCTTGCAGCACCTCGGCCAGGGCAAACTCGCCCAACTCCTGCGCCTGTCTGATCCGCTCCCGGTAGTTGCGCACAGTCTCGTCTTCGGCCTGTAGATCGAACCAGAGCATGTCTTCGTTCTTTTCCGACACCTGGACCGACTTGGGCTCGTGGACAGGATAGGCTCCGAAGTAGTCCAACTGCTTCGATACGGCCAGAGCGTGATCAAGTTCCTGGTGGGCGTGCGTCTCCAACTGGTCCGCGATGTCCATGTAGGCGGCGCCGTCAAGCTTCTGGCTGAAGATGACGTACTGGATGATGGCCTTTCTGATCTAACGAGGATAGATGGGTGCGCTCATAGTCAAGCAGGAACCATGCCTTGCTATACGGGTCGATCAGGGATACGCGTTGGGGTCATCGATCGTCAGCCCTTCCGAGGATGCGGCCGTGAGTAGCCGCGTATCCGCCGCGACGAATACAAGAGGTGGCAGATCCACTCCGACCAAGCGCGCGTTGCTTTCCAGGGCGGACGCCAGTTGGACCGCATCATACGCGCGGAGCGGATGCTGCTCCAGCAAACCTTCCGCGCGGTGAACAATGCGTGCGGTTAGCTCTATCACCAAGTACTCGCGCTGCGTATGGCGATCGACCAGCAGCCGGATAGCGTGCGCGGTACGCGGGATAATGGTCCCCTCCCGTACGCGTCGCCAGACGCCGGATATTACCTCCGCTTGCGTCATCCGCGCCACAAAAATGGTGGTCCCGGTACTCTGGGTGGTCAAGGCGCGCACCCACGGTGTGCCCCGTTCGGGAACATAACGTTTGACGACCGCGCTACTGTCGAGAAAGTAGGACGTCACGGGCCCTCTCGCCGCTCGTCGAGGATCGCATCCGAAACGGGCGGTTTACCGCACAGCGCCGCGTCGATGGCGGCGAACACGTCCGCCTCGTCCATCTCAGGCGCCGATTCTACGTTGACCGGCGCCAGCATATCCGCGAGCGCCGCTCGCGCCTGTTCCCGCTCGGAGAGGATCGATAGGCGAATCTCCTGTCCGTCGCTCAAAGCTAGCGGATCAAGCGGACGCAACTTTCCCTGCTCGTATACCGCGCGAATGATAGTGCTCATCGTTTATGCCTCGTCAGTTTTTTCCAAGTGCAGCATGACGCCAACTGTGCGACGTTCGCTTGACGGACTGCTAGGCGAAGAGACGTGCAATGGGATAGGTGAAGCCCGGTACCACGTCCTCGGCGTCGAGCGTGTCTTCGACGTCTAACGGCGTCGGTGTCGGCTCGCCGGGGCGCCACACGTCCACGCGCTTGTAGCGCGGCCAAATAACCCATACAAGGCGCGTGCCGAAGGAGAGATATGTCCGCGCCTTGGCCGCGAGTCCGGGCGCATACTGGTTCCCTGACGCCACCTCGATGACGAGATCCGGGGCAAGCGGCCATGCTTTGCTGTACTCAGGCGAGTCGGGCGGCGGCAAGCGGTCGGCCCGCACGAACGCATAGTCAGGGCCTAGCTCGGTGTCGAGCGGATACGCGGGGTCGAGGCGATAGCCGCCCTGCTCACCGGTGACGCGCCCTAAGCCGTTGTCTTCCACGTATACGCTCAAACGTGAGCCCAAGAGAAGGCCAACATTCGACGCCTCACCACCGCTAAGAGGCATGCGGACGAGTACCCCTTTCACCAATTCGTATTGCCATCCGTCGTCCGGGATGGCGTGCAACTCGTCCGTCGTTATCGGCGGCGCGTTGGGCACGATCTCGGCCCATGGCGCCACAGGGTGCGGTGGGCGCGCGCGTTGTGCGGTCATAGGTATGGCGTCCTCCGTTCATCGGCCGCGGTCGATCGCCTTCTTTTTCCCTCTACCATACAGGATACTCGTCCCCGGCTTTTTGAGAAGATACATGCCTCAATCCCCTACGCCGGCGATGGCCTCGCGCAACTCGCGCGCCTTGTCGGCCGGTGATGAGTCGTTGGTCCACATGTACCAAATGGACTCCGACGAGGCGGCGTACTTGAGCTTGCCCGGCGCGCGCTCGATCGGCAGAATCTCGACGTGCAGGTGGAAGCGCTCGTCGGCGAACTGGTGCACTCCCAGCAGGTAGGGTACCGGAGCCATGGCGCCATCGTAGAGCCGGTTGTAGCCGCGGATCACGCGCAGCAGCGCTTCCGCCAGATCGCGCAACTCGTCGTCATGCAGCAGCGCCAGGTTGGCGACGTGACGGCGCGGGTAGAGGTGCGTCTCGTAAGGATAGCGCACGTAGGGCGGCAGGAAGGCCTGCCACGTCGCGTTGGCGTCGACCTGCTGGGGGCCATCGGATAACTCATCCCGCACACGACAGAACGGGCAACCGCGCCCCGCCGCGTCGTCCAGCGCGACGGTCTCCATCTCGCGCTCCAGGAACGGCGGGACGACGGAGACGCCGAAGGTCTGGCCGTGCGGGTGAAACTGCGTTTGCCCGATGGCCGTGCCGCTGTTCTCGAAGACCATGACCGCGGGGTAGCGCGACGCCACGTCGCGGTACAGGTCGCGCCACAGCCGCGTAATGATCGCGACCTCGTCGACCGACATCTCCCAGAACGTGCGGTTGTGGTCGCGACTGTAGATGACGACATACGCCTCACCGACCGGGGGCAGCAGAGGCGGGAAGTCGTTGGGGCGCACCCACGCTTGCGTGTCCGGTCCCACGCGCCCTTCCGTGATGTCGGCGCAGAATGGACACGTCGTCACGCCCTCGCGCCGGTTCATACGGTGCGGCGCGTTGACGAGGTACTGCCGCAAGATAGGGTTCCAAATCAGCGGTGTCGTCGGTTCGGTCGCCATATATCTCCTACTCGTACTGGCCCGCGGTCACGATCGCTGGCGCCGGCCCTCACACAACGTCAGTGTACCGCCTCGGACACCGTTTCAATCGTCGCCCCGTCGACGGCGCGGCAGCGGTAGATCGTCGGTGTGCGCCCCGTCACGCGCGGGTACTCGGCCATGACGCCCTCTGTGAAAGCGTCCCACCGCTCCTCCGGCACGAGGTTGACGGTGCAGCCGCCAAAACCGCCGCCCGTCATGCGCGAGGCCATCGAACCGTGCGCCAGCGCCACCTCTACCAGCGTGTCGATCTCCGGCACCGTGATGGCGTAGTCCTCGCGCATACTCACCTGCGACCGCGCGAACAGGTCGCCCAGCCGGGCCACGTCGCCCGCCCGCAGCGCCTCCGCCGCCTCGCCCACCCGCGCGTCCTCCATGATCACATGCCGGCAACGCTTTCTGATCACTGCCGGCAACCGCTCCTCGACCAGCGCGAACTCCGCTGGCTGCACATCGCGCAACGCCCTGATGTCGGGCAGGGACTGCTGGAGCAGGCGCACGCCCTCGGCGCACTCCTCCCGGCGCTCGTTGTATTTCGAGCCGGCCAGCCCGCGCGGCACGCCGCTATGGACCACGCCGAGCGCGATGCCCGGCAAGTCCATGGGGATCGGGGCGTAGGCCAGCGAACGGCAGTCCAGCAGCAAGGCGTGGCCGACCTTGCCCAAGCGCGAGGCGAACTGATCCATGATACCCGTCTGCACACCCACGAAATCGTTCTCGGCGTGCCGGGCCAGCCGCGCATCGTCGCGCGGGTCGAGTTCCAGACCGGCCAGCCGCGTGAGCGCGAACAGGCAGGCAATCTCGACAGCGGCGGAACTGCTCATGCCAGCGGCTGGAGGAACATTGCCCCACATCACAAGGTTGGCGCCGGTCAGCCGGTGTCCTGCTCTCTGCAGCGCGTCGGCCACGCCCTGGGGGAGATTGAGCCAGGCGTCGTCGCCCTTCCTGAGCGCGAGCGCGTCGAGGTCGAAAGACGCGCGGCGCTCGAAGTTGGCCGCATACATGTCGACGCGGCGGTCACGGCGGCGCGCGCCGAGCACGCGCACCTCGCGGTCGATGGCGACGGGGAGCACGAAGCCCTCGTTATAGTCGGTATGCTCGCCGATCAGATTGACGCGGCCCGGCGCGCGGGCCAACATCAACTCCTCCCTGCTCCCCTGAAACGCCCTGTGGTACAGGGCCGCCAGATCGGGCGCCTGCCCCGCGCCGTCCTCGGCCGATGGGCTGTCTGTCATTATGACTCCTTTTGTTAGTCGTAAGTCGTGAGTCGTCAGTCGTCAGTCGTCAGTCGTCAGTCGTCAGTCGTCAGTCGTCAGTCGTCAGTCGTCAGTAACAGGGTAGTAGTTTGCGTGGTAGGAGCGCATCACGATCAACACGAGCATAGGTCTCGACAAGTGTATGCCGCACAGGTTTTACTGACGACTGACGACTCACGACTCACGGCAACGGCTCCGACGCGGTCGTCGGCCCCCGTATGCTAATCCTATTGCCCGTCCAGGTCAACGGGTCGATACGCAAGTCGCGCACGCCGCCGCTGTCGTAGCCGGGTCCGCCGGTCCAGGCGTGGTAGGCCAGCCACCAGCTGCCGTGCGGTCCCTGGATCACCGACCCACCCCCAGGGCCGGTCACGCCCTTGACGTCGTGTAAAATCGGATTGCACGTACACTTCGTGAACGGACCCGTGGGCGACGAGGACGTAGCATAGCCCATGGCGTAGTCGTGTTGCCAGTCGTTTCCCGAGTAGAATAGGTCGTAGGTCGCGCCGTGCTTGACCATGAATGGCCCTTCGACCGTTGAGAAGTTGGCGCCATGCTCCCACGGCTGGCTCAACGTGAACAGTTCTTTGCGCGGTCCGGCCGCGTGGATCAGGTCGCCCTTGAGCGGGATGACCGAAATGCTGTGATAGGGGTTATCGACTGAGACATAGAGATACGCCTTGCCATTCGAGTCGATGAGTGGCGCGGGGTCGATGTAGCCCTGGCCCTTGGCATCGCCGCAGCCGATCACGGCCCGATGCGTGAAAGGCCCTACCGGCTTGCTGGCCGTGGCGACCGCGACGCAATGCTGGCTTGAGGACAGGTCTTTGCCCACGTAGTACATATAGTACACGCCTTTGTAGGCGATAACGTCGGGCGCCCACCAGTCACCGACACCCCAGGCGGGGCTGCTGGTCATGGCGTCGCCAACATAACTCCAATGCGCCAGATCACGCGAGCGTAGGATGGGAAAGAGGTGGTCGAACGACTCCCACCCCGTCGTGGTGGCGTAGGCGTAGTAGTCCGCGCCGACCTTGAGCACACTGGGGTCGGGGAAATCCCGCGCGAACACCGGGTTGCGGTAGGTCGAGACTTGTTTGTCATGCCGTAGCGCCGAGACCTGTCCACCTTGTTGTAGGGCGGCGGCATGGCCCACTCGGTTCGCTGGAAGCGCCGCCACGCCGATCAACGTGACGCATAGCGCGGCCATCAAGGCAAAGGGGCGCATGACGGCGTAGGTCCAACGATGTGAGGACGGGGATCGAAAGCGATTCAACGGTGCTATCCTTTCACACCACTCGACGTAGACGAGCCAATGAAGTAGCGCTGCAGCAGCAGGAAGATGATGACGACGGGAAGCGCGGCGATCGCAGAGAACGCCATCAACGGTCCGTAGTTGCTGGTGTAGGAGCCAAGCGTCACTAGCGCGATACCCACGGTAACGGTCCGCATCGTGGCGCTTGTTGTGAAGAGCAGCGGCCCCAAATAGTCATTGTAGACGCCCATGAAGGTCAGGATGCCCAGTGTGAGCATGGACGACTTCGACAATGGCATGATCACCTTGTACCAGCGGCGGAACTTCCCGGCCCCGTCGATCATCGCCGCCTCGTCCAACTCTTTGGGGATTTGCAGGTAGAACTGCCGCAACAAGAAAACGCCGAACACGCTTGAGGCGTAGGGCAGGATCAGCGGCCAGTACGTATCGATCAGGGAATAGTTGGGGATCGCATTGGCGAACTCATTGTAGAGCGGGATGGTGAGCAGGACCGGGGGAATCAGCATCGAGGTGAGCAGCACGATGAAGATTGCTTCCCGCCCTGGAAACTGCAAACGGGATAGGGCATAGGCGGCAAGCGAGGTAACAACCAGCGTGAGCGCCGTGGCCACGACGGAAACGAGCGCCGAATTAAAGAACCAGCGGCCGATGGGGTTCTGTGCGTCGCTCAAGATCAGTTTGTAGTTCTCAAGCGTGAACGGATGCGGAACCCAGGAAACCACGCCCCTGGTGATTTCGGCGTCGGGCCGCACCGAGGTCACGAGCATCCAGGCTAGCGGAATGAGAAACACCACCGCCAGAACAAACAAAAAAGCGGTCTGAATCCACATCGCCGCCGGCCGTTGCGCCAGAACATCGGCGCTGTCGGCGCGGCTATCGCGACGAGCGCCCGCTTTAGGGGACGCCGGTTGGACCGTATGCGCGGGGAGTGCCATACTCTTACTCCTACCTACTTGTATGCTTGCCCGTTACGCCTGCCGCCGTAGGAAGCGCAATTGCACGGCGGCGATGGCGATGAGAACAACGCCTAGCAAGAACGTCATCGCCGACGCGGTCGCATAGTTGCTACTCTTAAAAACTTCATTGAAGATGTACAGCACGATTGGCGTCGTATCTTCGCCCGGCCCACCTAGCGTAATGAGCTGAGATTGCCCGAACAGGCCGAACGAGGCCAGCGTCTGCGTGACGACGACGAACCCGATAACAGGACGCAGGATCGGAACGGTGATACTCCAGACGCGCTGTAACCACGTCGCGCCGTCGATCATGGCCGCTTCGTGATAGTCCTTGGGTATCTCCAGGATACCCGCGAGCAGGATCACCATATTGAGACCGACGGTCCACCACAATGTCGTGATAATGATAGTCAGCCACGCCCACGGCTCAGTCTCGAACCAGTTGACGTTCAGGTGCAGATAGGTGTTGATCAGGCCAGGGTCCTGGAAGTTCCACCGCCAAATCGAGCATGCCACCGTCACCGAGAGAACCCCCGGTATATAGAAGATCGGCCGGTAGAAGTTGCGCCAGGGCGAATCGGACACCAGGATCGCCAGCAGCAGGGCGAGGACGACGAGTGACGGCACGGTGATCACAACGAAGAGGGCCGTGTGCGCCATACCGGACCAGAAACGCGTGAAGAGGACGCTGTTTTGATTTAAGAGAATGTTGTAGTAATTGTGGAATCCAATGAACCCGGCGTCGCCCGTCAGACTGTTCCAGCGGTGCAGACTCGTGTTGAAGGAGTACGCGAGCGGGTAGAAGACGAAGGCGAGCCAGAACAGGAGGAACGGCGCCAGGAAGAGGAGCGACCCGCCGTAGTCGTGCAATTTGGAGCCAAAAGACCGGTGGCGCGTCGTCACATGAAGACCCACTTCAGTTGATGACTGTCCGGGTGCTGAAGCCCTAGCCATAGACATCGCCGCGGGGACCGTCGCTTGTCAAGTAGCGGGGAATCGCGGCCTCCTCCTTCCGTGATACGCGCTATACAGTTGAATACACGACGTCAGGATGTTCGGGGGATCCTACTCAGGGAGGTTGCCCCCCCTACACTTCGTAAGGGGGGCAATCTTATAGACCGCGCGAAGCGGGTTCACCCCTCAACTGAGGGTTAATCGCCGCTGCTGCTGGCCTGGACCGCCTTGGTAGCCTGCTGCGTGGCGTAGTCGAGCGCCGCCTGCGGGCTCTTCTTGCCCAGGAGGGCATCAATGATCTGCGGATACAGTGTCGTCGAGACGCTTCCATAGTTGGGGAACTTCGGGTTCAGGTAGCCGTACGGAAGCGACTTGGCGATGGCCACTTCGTAGGAGAGCTTCTTGAACGCGGAGGAGTCCAGCGTGGGCTTGTAGGCCGGCAGGTCACCCGCCTGCGCCCACAGAATGCTGTTGTCCTCGAAGTACTTGATAAACGTCAGCGCGGCCTTGGTCTGCGCGCTATCCTGCCCCGTCGACTTATAGAGCGCGAAGTAGTGCTGGCCGAGGAAGACGCCAGGTTTCGGCCCCCACTGCGGCACGGCGGCCACGCCAAGGTTGGAGCCGAGCGTGCTGTGTAGCTGCGTGTACTGCCACGGGCCGTCCACGATCATGCCGGCCTTACCGCTGGAGATCGCCTTGATATCGTAGTCGACCGCCGTCTTCTGCGGCGAGATCTTGTACTTATAGATCCAGTCGTGCAGCAGACTGAGCGCGGCGATCCCCGCCTTCGAGTTATACAGCACCTTCTGATTGGCGATGTCCATCTCCTGGCCGCCGAACTGGGCCAACAGCGTGGGCCAGACGAACGGCTCCGGCCAATCGGGCGGGACGACGAAGCCGTACGTGCTACCATGGGTCATCTTCTCGGCGTCTTTGAGGAATGCAGACTCGTTCGCCGGAGGCGTGTTCGGGTCCAAGCCGTTCGCCTTGAAGACGGCCTTGTTGTAGTACAGGGTAAGCGGCAACGCATCCATCGGAATGGCGTACTGCGTGCTCTTATAATTGCCGCCTTGCCACAACGACGAGTAGAACTGCTCTTGCTTCAGTCCGACGGTATCGGCCGCCTGCTGAACCGGCGTCAGGATACCGGCCGCGGCGTACGTCGCCATCGCCACGTCGTCGACGACGAACATATTCGGAGCCTTGTGCGCCGAGATAGCGGTCGTGAGCGATCCACCATAGTTGGCGTTGGGGACGATCGTCATATTGATCTGGATGTTCTTTTGGGACGCGTTGAACCGCGTAACGATCTGCTTCATCGCGCTCCCGTCCGGACCACTGAACGGATTCCAGAAGGTGAGGGTCGTCGCGGACGCTTGGGCGCGCGCGGCGTGCGCGTTGGCGGCGGGGAGGCCGGTGGCAAGCAAACTGCCGAGGGTGAGGGCGCCCGCCGCGACGGTCCCCACGTTGCGCAGGGATCGCCGTGTCGATGTCTTAGCCATTGGAGTTTCTTCTTTCTAAAGATATAAGGAAATGAGATAGGGGCGTCAGGTGGAAGATACGAGAACCGCGCGTGATGATAGCGCTATCGCGGGCTCTGCCACGCGCCTCGCGCGATAAGCAAGCGCACACACTAAGGGCTCGTTAAACAATTACTTCCCGTTTTTGGGCGCAGGCTCATAGCCGCTTTGCCCGACAGCGGCGGGAAGTTATTCCTTGGCGACTCCTAAGGTACGTCACCTCCTTCATTGCAGTACAACGAACCTCAAGTGGGCCAGAGATCCCTATCAGGGATCGTACCGGCTAAAATAGCCTGCCGTGGCCCTACGGTAACTGCCGGGCAAGATATATGCCGTGTGCCCTCCGGCCCTTACAACGTTGTAAAAATCACACAAAAAGCATGGCGCGTCAATCAAATACGTGCCGAACATGCCCGCGTCCCTATCCCTCTCCCCCGTCAGGGAGAAGGATAGGGGCGAGGGCTGCACGCTCGTCAATCGGTATTAACCGGCCGCCGGCAAGCTGTATACATGCACGTAGTCGAAGAAGGCCGGAGCCCGGCCGGCGCCGCCGGAGAAGGCGAACAGGCCGATCTTGACTGGGTGGCTCGCATCGACAGCGCTGAGGCTCCAGGCCGCGCCTTTGACCCAGTTGACGCCGTCAACGCTGGTGTAGGGCTGGTACACGGCGCCATGCCGGTAGACGCGCAGGTAGTCGGTCACGGTGGGCGCCTGAACCGAGGACCCGTTGGGAGTAGGTTGGGCGTTGGTCAGGTAGTCCCAACTCTCACCCTCGTTGGGGCACAGGTCACGCGTGTAAGTGGCCACAGCCACGTTACTCGTCGCCGACGGCTGCACATCGCACTGCGCTTGACCGCCCGGCGTTGGCTCCAAGCTCTCGTGACCGGAGAGCATTTTGTTGAGCGAGTTGCTATGGAACGGGCCGACTTTGATGTAGTGGTCGTCGTCGCTGTAGACCAGCAGCCCGGCCTGCTCATAGTTCGTGTCGGGATCAAAGGTAATCTTCGTTTCAAGGGCGTAATCGCCGCTCGGCGCGTTCTCCAAAAACAGATTAGTCGCGTTGTTCGAGTCACGGTACAGGTCACCGTCGCCGGTGATCTCGAGTTGCCCCGTGGCGCTGATGAGCGAGGTCTCCGTGACGACCGGCCGCACGAACGACCACTGCGCGCCGAGCGACCCGTTGAACTCGTCGGAGTAGGCCGATTGCAAGGCGCCCACCGGCGGTGTCATCTCAGCAGGGACCGTCGTGGTCGCGAGCGCTGCCGCGGTTACATTGTCGAAATCGGCGCGCGCGTCTTGCGTCACCAGGCCCACGCCGCCGTCGCGGAACAGCACGCCCAGCGGGAACGTGCGCGTCTGCACAGCGAGCGGATCGCGGTTACGATCGGAGACCACGACGCGGAAGGTGACGCCATGCCCGACCGGCCCATGACCCAACTGGAAGGCCTGCTGGTCGATCGTCAGGTGATGCCAGTCCGTGTGGTCGAAGCCCACCGGCAACGGTGTCACCATCTCGTGCAAGAAGGGATGGTAGCCGATGTAAGCCTGCGTCACCAGCGCGTTGCGCGTCGGGTCGAGGTAGGCCGCGATGAAGCGGCCGCCACGGTACGACACCAGGCAGCCATAGCGCGGGTTCGCGCCCGCTGTTTCGAGGCGCACGTCGCACTCAGCGCGGTAGCCGCTAGGAACCGGCGTGTGACTCACCAAAACAGCCAGCCCGCTCGTCGCGCCCTGCACGGCGTAGCCGCCGTTCACACAGGCCGCGCCCGCGTCGCCGCCGAGGCTCCAACTGCCGCGCGCGTACCAGTTTGCGTCCAATGACGCGCCGCTCCCCGGCGCGGCGCACCCACTTGCCGTGTTGAAGTTGTCGCCGAAGATCGGTGTGGTCGACGGCGCGGCCACTGGCCCGTCGGAAGGTCCCGCTCCACCGTTGGTGGTCGGCCAGCCATCGGCGGTCCAGTCGATGCGGTCGATCAGCAATTGGCGATAGGTAATCTGCGGCGGATTCGGGCCGGGGAAGCTGTTGATCCAACCGTTGGACAGGGCGCCGTTACTCGTCTTGTCGACGCCATGGTACACAATCCAATCGTGCCCCGACAGGTCGGTGATGAGCGCGTTGTGGCCCACACCCTGCCACTTGTTGCCATTCTGCTTGAGCGTGGGGTAGCCGCCGCCCTGCGCGCCGATATTGGCGAGGCCAGGATCTGGCGCGGGGCGCGCTGTCGGGGCCTGCGGCTCCGTGCCGTCGGGGCCGGGCTGCTGCATGGGGTAGCCGTTCTGGTCATAGAACGGCCCCAGCGGCGACGTGGAACGGCTGACCTCGACGCTGTAGCCGGTGTTCGGGCCGCGGCAGCAGTCGGCGGCTGACGAGAAGTTGTAGTAGTACGCCTTGCCATTCACATCGTGGCGCACCACGTACGTGCCCTCGTAGCGGTCCCAATGCCCGATCTCATAAGCCGGTCCAGTCACCTTCAATCCGTCAGGGGTGAGCCGCTGCGCCATCGTGCCGCCGAAGAAGCTGCCATAGTAGAGGTACTTCTGGCCGTCCTGATCGGTGAACTCGGCCGGGTCGATCGTCGCGGGGTGACAGGTCGGATCAGCCGAGAAGGAGCAGGTGCGTGGGCCGACGATGGGGCCGCCCGCGTCAGTCCAGGGGCCAGTCATACTCGGCGCGGTATATAGGCCGATAGCGCTGCCGCCAGCCACCGTGTCGGCGGCGGCATAGTACATGTAGTACTTGTGATCGAAGTATTGCAGATCGGGCGCGTACAGGCCGGCCGTCGGCGCGACCCAGGCCGCGCGGGACGGGACGGCGTCGCCCACGAAGGTCCAGTTAACCAGGTCGGTGGAGCGCCAGGTCGGCAGCAGGTGAAACGAGCCGTCCTGCCAGGTATCGGACGTGGCGATAATGTAGTAGTAGCCGTCGAGCGCCTTGATGATCGCCGGGTCCGGCGCCGTCCGCGGAATGACCGGGTTGGTGTACGTCGCGGGGGCTGCCACAGCTGTGGCAGCCAAGGGCGAGGCGGAGCGCGCCATGCTCGGGGCCACGGCCACGGAAACCATCAAGAGCGCCGCCAGCAAACCATACCAACGAGTGAACCCCCAGCGTCGGGGCGTGCTACGAAGCTGTGTTGACATCACCGACTCCTTCGTCAGAACCTACTCTTCGACAGGGGCTTTGTACGCGCGCCTCGTACATTGCTTAAACGCCGCCATCGGCCGCGTCCATGGTCGTACCGGCGAAGGGCGTGACTCCGCGCGACTCCTGTATCTGCCTGATGACGTCCCCCGGCATCGCAGCGGTCGGGCTCCGCGTGATCGCGCTAACAGCGGCGGGGTCGAGCTTCGGCGCGCGTTCCGCCGTCAACAGACCGTTCGTTTCCTGCTGCGTATCGGTCAACTGGGTGTAGCAGAAGCCGGCGATAGCCGGGCTATCCAGGATCGCCTCAACGAGTTCGCGGTACGTAGCCAGGAACTGTTCTTGACTGGTGACCGTGGCGTAGCCAAACCACAGCTCGTCCTCGTCCGGCTTGTAACTAAGTCCTCCGAACTCGGTGATCATGATCGGCTCACCGGTGCGGCGATAGCCCGGCAGCGTGACGGCGTGCTGTTGCGGCTGCACCTCGCCACGCAGCGTCCGCTCCACGGCCTCGACACTGCCGTAGCGTTCGCGCAGCGCCGTCCCCTCGCACGTATAGTCGTGGATGCCGTAGATATCCCCCACGAGGTGCTCCCAACCGTCGTTGCCGATGGCCGGACGCGTTGGGTCCAGCGTTTTGGTCAAGTAGTAGAGGCCCTGTACGTACGCGCGTTGCGCCGGGTCACCCGCTAGATTGGGTACGCCCCAACTCTCGTTGAGCGGGACCCAGGCCACGATACACGGATGATTGTAGTCGCGCTCAAGCGCCTCCAGCCACTCACGCGTCAGGCGTGCGACGGCCGTTGGTGAGAACACATAAGCGTTGGCCATCTCGCCCCATACCACCAAGCCCAGGCGATCACACCAATAGAGGAAACGCGGGTCCTCGACCTTCTGGTGGATGCGCACCCCATTGAAGCCAAGTTCTTTGGCTACTTCGACCTCGCGTCGCAGCGCCGCGTCGCTCGGCGCAGCCAGGTGCGACGCCGGCCAGTAGCCCTGTTCTAGGGCCATACGCAGGTAGTAGGGGCGCCCGTTGAGCATGAAGCGGCCGTTGGCGACGCCCACTGAGCGCAACCCCACGTAGCTACGCGCCTCGTCCACGACCCCCTCGTCGTCAAGGACGGTGATCGTCGCGTCGACAAGATTGGGGGTTTCCGGTGTCCACAGCACGCGCTCACCGCTCATACGCATCGCGCCGGGGTCGAGCGCGATGTCGCGCTGCACGCTCCCGCCCTGTACCAGATAGGTATCGTCCGCCAACACTTGCGCATGGAGTTGTAGCCGTACGCGCACCCGCAGCGCCGCGTCTCCCGGCCGCGAGAGCGTCACGGCCAATCCAACCAAGCCACGATCGAGGTCGGGCGTCCAGCGCAGTCTGGCGATGTGGACCGGGGCAACGGGCTCCAGCCAGACGGGCTGCCAAATGCCGGTGGTGCGGTCGTACCAAATCTTGTGCGGCTTCTCCTGCCAATCCTGCTTGCCGCGTGGCTGAGCCAGATCATCGGGCGGGTCCTCGGCGCGGATCACCACGATCTGGGCGCCATCTGGCCGCAACGCCGGCGTGATATCCGCGCTGAATGGGGTATGGCCGCCCTCGTGCGTGACGACGAGACGCCCGTTGACCCACACCTGCGCGCGGTAGTCGACGGCTCCGCAGTGCAGCAGCAGGCGCTCGTCTCCGTTAGCGCGCGGATCGTCAAAGGCGCGGCGATACCACACGGTCGGGTGGAAAGAGGTGTCGCCGATGCCGCTGGCCGGCGATTCCGGCGGAAAAGGTACTTGGATGGAGCGGGTATAGGGGTCGGCGCGCTCCGGCCAGCCCTCGTCGATACCCCGGCCCCCATCATCGTAGGCGAAGCCCCACTCACCGCCAAGGTCGGTCCAACGAGGACGGGTCAACTGTGGACGCGGATGTGTCGCGGATATGTCGTTGTGCTCAGGCACGATGTTCTCCACTTATCCTTTGAGCCCGCTCATCGTGAGACCTTCCACGATGCGGCGCTGGAAAATAAAATAGAAAATAAGGATGGGGACCGAGCCCAACACGCCCGCAGCCATGCCAGCGCCGGGGCCGGGCGTCCCATAGTACTCCTGGTTGAGGAGCGAGAGACCGACGGGCAGCGTATACGTCTGCGGGTCGGAGAGGGCGATGAGCGGCCAGAATATATCGTTCCAGACGCTCAGGAAGGTGACAACGGCGACGGCCACGAGCGCCGAGGTCGAGTTCGGCAAGATGATACGCCACAACACGCCAAACTTGCTGCAGCCGTCGACGATGGCCGCCTCCTCCAACTCCCGGGGGAAAGATTGAAAGAATTGGCGCAACAAAAACGTACCGAAGACGCTGGCCAACGGGGGCAGGATGATGGCCCAGTACGTGTTCAGCAAGTGGAAGTCCCGCATCATCAGGTAGATCGGCAGCAACGTCGCCTGGAAGGGAATCATCAGCGTCGAGAGGCAAATATAGAACAGCGCGTTGCGTCCAGGGAAGCGCAACCGCGCGAAGCCGTAAGCCGTGATCGTGGACAGCGCCAGCACCAACAGGGTTGAGACACCAGTAATGACGATCGAGTTGAGATACCAGCGCCCAATGAACACGTCCTGCGCGTTGAAGATGTACTTATAGTTGTCGAGCGTCCAGGAGCGTCCCCACGGCAGCAGGGGCCACTGATCGATCAACGACTCGGGCGTAAATGACATCGAGATCATGTACGCGAGCGGCAAGAGCACCAACACACATACCACGGCCGTGAGCAGCCATATCAGGAGTTGTCCCCGCCGTGGGACGCGCCGGGCGCGCGTGCGGACACGGGTCGTCTCTGTCGCCGTCGTTATTGCTCGTTGCATGCTAATACGTCTCCGATCCGCGGCCTAGCACGCCGAACTGGACGGCCGTGATAAGCGCCATGATCAGCGCGAGTGTTATCGCGATCGCCGCGCCGTAGCCGTACTGGAAGTGGCGCCACACCGTGTCATAGAGGAACATCAAAATCGTGCGCGAGGAGTCGCCAGGCCCTCCTAGCGTGATGAAAGCCGGTTGCCCAAAGACCTGAAACTGCGCGATGATCTGCGTAACCAGCACGAAGAGCAGCGTCGGGCGCAGCAAGGGCAGCGTGATCGACCGGAAGCGACGCCACGCCCCCGCGCCGTCGATCTGAGCCGCCTCGTACAAGGTGGCGTCGATGTTGAGTAGGCCGGCCAGGAGGATGATCATGGGGACGCCGAAGTTCCACCACACCGTCGCCAGTGAGAGCGAGGGGATGGCCCACCCCGCGTCGGACGTCCATGGAACCTTGCTGATGCCGACGAGACTCAGCAGGAAATTGAGCGCGCCCGCGTCGGGCGCCAGCAACCATTGCCAAATGATGGCCGTGATCGCGACCGAGAGGATGGCCGGCGCGAAGAGAACGGTCCGCAGGACTGTCTGCCCGCGCACAAGCGAGCGCAGCAGCAGCGCCGCCCCTAACGCCACCAGGGTAACGCCGATAACGGTCAGGACGACAAACTCGACAGTATTGAACAGCACGGTGAGCCACAGGGGGTCAGACCATAGATCCGTGTAGTTTTTCAGCCCAATGAACGGAGGATTTGTGTCGAAGATCTTGCGATCAAAGAAACTCATGTACAGCGTGTAGACCAGCGGCCCACCAGCAAGGACGAGGAACACGATAAAGTAGGGCGCTATAAATAGGTAGTTGGGCAAGACCCGCGACCAAGCCTCTTGTCTCCGCCGGCCCGAGGCGCCGGGCCGCGCCACGGGCGCCGCTTTCACGGACATCGTGATTCTCCCTTCTCCCGCTACGTCGACCTGTTGCCGACTAGAAACGTCCACTGGGAGCGCCAGCGTCCCCGCCGGCAGAGCGTTGCCGGCGGGGACGCTGGCGCTCCCAGTGCGGCCCCTGTTGACCAAAGCCCCTTGATTCCGCGCCAGACTATGGTCGAAACCCGCCTATGGGCTCGTTAAACAATTACTTCCCGTTTTTGGGCGCAGGCTCATAGCCGCTTTGCCCGACAGCGGCGGGAAGTTATTCCTTGGCGACTCCTATGAGAACGGCGCTGCGCGAAAACTCTGGCTCCCGTGTGGGCGTGGGCGGACGGATGAGGCACATGTTCTCCATCCGCCCACGCCATACGCCACGGCGCTGGGCTTCACCTACATGTTAAGCGCGGGACAGCGCCCGCGACACGACGGACTGCGCGGCGCTCGCGGCGCCAGAGACGGACTTGGTGCCGTTCAAGAGCGCCGTGAACTGCGGGTCGTACCCGTCCTGCACGTCGAAGAAGACCTTGCTCGGCTGCTCGATGCGGCCGATCTCAGCGAGCTCGGGGGCATAGGTGCTCTGCGGGAACAGTTTGGTCACGGCCAGACTCTCGCGCTGCGAGGTACGCGCGGGGATGTGCCCCGCGCCCGTGGTCCACTCCACACCCCTACTGGAGAGGAAGCGCATGAACGTATAGACAGCGTCCTTCTTCTCGCTGGGCAGGCTGGCCGGCGCGGCGATGACGTGCCCCGACATCCAAGCCACCTGGTCGGCGCCGAACTTGGGCATGAAAACCGACTTGACGCCCACATTCTTGTGCGCGGGGAACCAATTGCGCTGCCAGTCGCCATCCGGCACCATCGCCACCTGGTTTTTGGCGTAGGCGCTGTCCCACACGCCAATCGTGCCGTACGCCGCCGGCTTGGACACGGCGTGGTACTTGAAGATGAGGTCGCTCCAATATTGGAAGGCGCTGCGCACCATCGGCGTGTTAAACGTAGCCGTCTTGCCATCGGCGCTCAACGTGTTGCCGCCGAAGCTCCAGATGGTCTGGAGGAGCGTGGGAAGTTCCCAACTCGTGGCCAGGCCGTAGACCTTCACCTTGCTGCCGTTAAAGTTCTTGCTCAAACCATTGTTGCCGTTGCTGTCGATGGTCAGCTTGCGCGCCCACTGCGCCAACTCCTCGCCGCTGCTCGGCGTGCGCAGGGGCAGGCCGGCCGCCTGGAGCAGCTTGGGATTCAGGTAGAAGCCCCAGCCATGCATGTCGAGCGGCATACCGTAGATCGAGCCCTGGTACTTGACGTATTTCATGGGCTGCGCGGCGAAATCGCTCTCGGGCAAGCTCGGGCCGAAAAGATCGTCGATCTTGGCAAAAAGACCGTTGGCCTGGAAATAGAGCATCTCCTGGACGTGCGTCGTGAACACCTCGGGCGCGGTCCCACCCGTTAGAGCCGGCAGCAGTTTGCTGTAGAACTGCGGCCAGGTGCCGATGATCTGCATCTTGACCTGGATGCTGGGGTGCGCCTTGTTGAACTGGTTGACGATCGCCTGCATCGTCTGGCCGTCGGGGCCGGCGAGGCCTGTCAGGAAGTTGAGAGTGGTGGCGCTACGTGCGCTGCTCGCCAGCACCGCTGGGGCGCCGGGGATCTGTGCGAGGGCGCCGGCGGCGGCGACACCCGCCGCTACTTTACCACCAGTTTTAAGCAGGTCGCGCCGCGAGATAGGAGTAACCGTCTTCGTGTCGTCCACAAAACACCTCCAAGAGGTAATAAAATGACCCGGTCGTTTCTTACAACGTTGGAAACGCCGTGTGATCAGCGTAGCACGCTGATCAAAACTTTGTCAAATCGCGGTACGCATAAGAGGGTAAAATAGAGGAAAGCTGACGACGGCCAACGGAAGGAAATATCTATACCCATGGAACCACGCCTGTCCTATGCCGAGGCGCTTGACGCGGTCGGCGCCTACGTCGAGCGCGCCGGCGGCGCCGATGTGTTCGTCAACGAATTGGAGACGGGATTCCTCGTCTCATTTCTTGTAGAAGACGAGCAGCGCGTGTCCACGCTCAGTCCGGACGACCTGACGCGGCTGCGCGGCGAGGCGCGGTGCCGTGGACTCGGCACCCTGTTCCGACGCGGGGACGGCGCGCGCGCGACGCGGGCGCGCCTCCGCGCCGTCGGACGCCACCTCGACGTCCAGGTGATGGCGGCCGCTATCCTGGCGCAGGAGCGCGCCGATGGCTACTCGGTCGATTATACCGGACTGCTCAATCCCAAGGACGACCTCGCCGGGCTCACCCGCCGCCACGACGAACTCGACGACGCGCGCATTGAGAAACTCGCGCGGTGAAATCGTCTACGCAGTCGCCCATCAAAGGTCAGAAAGCAGGTCAATAATGGAGGCCGTAGCTATCGTCATCATTGGCGGGGGCATCGCGGGGGCGAGCGTGGCCTATTTCCTTGCCCAGATGGGCGTGCGCGACGTGCTTGTGCTGGAGCGCTCATCGGTGGCCGCCGGCGCCAGCGGGCGGGCCAGCGGCCTGGTCGCGTTCCTGGCGTCCTCTCATCCGGGTCAGGCCGCGCTGCTCAAGGCATCCGCCGACTTCTATGCCGCCTGGGAAAGGCATATCGGCGGCCCATCCGCCGTCACGCGCGCTGGCGCGCTCCTGCCGGTCGGCGCGGCCAGTGCGCCGGCCCTCGCCCGCGAGGTAGACGTGATGCGCGCCGCCGGGCACGACACGCGCCTGATCGGGCGCGACGAGGTGGCGGCCCTCGTCCCCGGCTGGCGCCTCGACGACATCGTGGCCGCGGCCTACTCTCCCGGCTCCGGCTACATCGACCCGCCGTCGGTCACGACTGCCCTGATGAATCGAGCGCGCGCCCTCGGCGTGCGCGTCTATCAGGGCGCCTCGGTGCGCGCCATCGAAACGCAGGGCGGGCGGGTAGCGGGCGTGGTATCCGATCGGGGCGCCATCGCGGCGCCCCTGGTGATCATCGCGGCCGGCGCCTGGAGCGCGGCCATTGGCCGTTTAGTCGGGGCGACGCTGGATGTACGGCCAGTCCGCCATCAGGTGGCGCACCTGCGGCCACCCGCCGAACTACCCTACCCCTTCCCGGTCTGCAGCGACGGCCACAACCGCCTCTATTTCCGGCCTGAGCCCGGTGGATTGGTCACGGCAGCCAACGGGGGCGCGGAAGATTACCCCGACGCGCCGCCGGGCGATGCCGATCCCGACCGCTTCGATCCCGGCGTGAGCGCCTGGTACGGGCGGTGGGCGCAGCGCCGGCTGGCGCGCCGCATCCCGGCCATGGCCGGCGCGGAGATCGTCAGAGGGCATGCCGGCGTCTACGCGACGGGTCCGGATGGGTACCCGCTCCTCGGCCCGCTACGCGAGGCGGAGGGGCTCTACTGCCTCTGTGACACGGGCGGCAACGGGATGACGACCGGGCCGGGGCTGAGGCGCGCACTGGCCGAAACGATCGTGCGCGGGCGTACGTTCATGGACATCCGCCCCTTCCGCGCGTCGCGCTTCGCGGAGGGCGCGCCGATCACGACAGCCTACCGCCATACTCACGCCGACCCACCCGTTCCTTGGGAAATAGACTGACCGGGCAGGTCAGGAGACAAGCTGCTCACGTCGCGCCGGTTGCTCGGGCGGCGACGCGCCAGACGCTTCCTCGTCGCGTTCGATCGGACTGCCGATAGGTCACTTATACTATATGTTATAGTCGCATCATGGGAACGATGGACGGCGAATGAGGTGCGCCACAAAAGGGAACTCTCTTGTGGCGCATTCCGGTAAAAGACAAGGAGGATGGCCGAATGAGTGTCATGGTATACTCGCGGCTCGGCGACGTGCTCCGCACGCGGAACCTGACAGTGGGCGATCTCCAACGCCAGATCGCCGCGCGCTTCGACTTCGCGGTGGATGCGCGCACCCTCGACCGGCTGGCGCGCGATGAACGGGTCCGCCGGCCTGACATGGAGATTGCAGCGGCGGCGGCGGCGCTCGACGCGAGGCTCGATGACATCTTCGCTATTGACGCCTTGCCCAGAGGTGACGAGGACGCAACCGGCGCGGATAAACCCCATGAAGCGGATGATGTTCTCTCCCCTGTGCAGAGTCGACGCCTCTCGGAACTCTTCGATCTTCAAGACGATGGGCGTCTTACCGCAACAGAGCGCATCGAGTTGGATGCGCTCGTGGCCGCCTGGGGACGAGCGGTGAATGAGCAAGGCATCCGTGATCTGGCGGCCCGGCGTGGCGTGCCCGTCGAGGAGATGCGGGCGGAGGTCCTCGCGGATGTTGACCACGCGCTTGTCTGGTGGCGCGCGGTGCAGGACGACCCGGCGCGCCTGGAGACCGTTGTCAATGAGGCCAGGGAGCAACAGCAGACGCGGATCGTCGGCTGATGCCGCTTTTGTCGCGCCCACAAGAGCGCTACGCCCACGCGCGATGACGGCCCCACCTCTCCACCCTGGCATCCGTCAGCGCGTGGCCGCGCTGCGGCGACGCGCCGTACATGACCCACACAACTCTGACGTACGCGAGATCGTCCGCTTACGGGCACATGACGCAGGCGAATACTGCTTGCTCTCCACGACAAGCAAGTTCGAGGTGGAGCACATCATCCCCCGCAACCTGTGGAATGACTACATAGCCGGCCGCTTACCGGCGGTACGGCCCCGTCGCCGTCACGGCCCCGATCATCTGGACAACTTCGCGTGGAGTTGCCCATTCTGTAACCGCGTCAAGGGCGGCCGAGTCGCGCAGGGCAGAACTCGTTTCTTCGACCCGCGCCACGACCGCTGGCCGCGGCGCTTCATGTTCCCTCCGGCGACGGGGTACATCGTCATCGCGGGGGCGACACCCGTGGGGCATGCAAGCGCGGGACCGAGCGGGTTGGACTTCAACGCGGGGGGCCTGGAAGGGTCCTTGGTAACACGCCACCTCGCCATCCAAGCCGGCGCCTACCCGCCACCTTGGGCGCGTTCCGCCTACAGCCTGTGACACCAGGTCCAGCTGCCCTTAAGGCTTGCCGAGCTTGCCGGTAGAACATAACATCTACAGTATGCCCGCTCCGATCACAACTGAAATATCCTCAGACAGCCACTCCATAGCGCTTCGCCAGACCATCAAGGGTCATGTTCTCAGCGATGACATCATGGGGGATTAGCACGTAGCGCCATGGTTTACCTCCATGGCTTGTTGCATGGGGCGTGGCATGGGCGCATCATTTGATCGCTGCATCCCGCGCTGCCATGTTTCTACAGCCGCACTGCCAATCATATCCTCCAGTTGTAATGACGCGTGCCGTCTGGAATCGCCGGTTGTGATTCCTGCTATTCGGGACTCACGCGCAGCCACGATGAACTCGACGACGCGCGCTTGGAGAAACTTGCACGTTGAGGCCATCTATCCAGGGCGATCAGGAGACAAGCTGCTCGTGCTGCTCCGATTGACCCAGAAATGGTGTAGACACGGCCTCCTCGTCGCGCTCAACGGGGCTGCCAATGAGGCGCTCGACGGCGTCTAGCGGCCGGTTCAGCCAGCGCGGTGCCCACCAGTTCCAGTGTCCCAGCACGCGCATGGTCGCGGGGACCAGCAGTGAGCGGATCAGCGTGGCGTCGATCACGATGGCCAACGCCAGGCCCAACCCCACCGCCTTGACCAGCACCAGGTTGGTGAAGGCGAACGAGCCCGCCACGACGACGAGGATCAGCGCGGCGCTGGTGATGATGCGCCCCGTGCGCGCCAGGCCCTGTTGCACGGCGTGCTCATTGTCGCCCGTGCGCAGGTACTCCTCGCGGATGCGCGTCAGCAGGAAGACCTCGTAGTCCATGGACAGCCCGAAAAGGGTACAGAACATCACGATCGGCGTGATCTCGTCGACATAGCCCGTGGCCGAAAAGTTGAGGATGTTCGCGAAGTGGCCCTGCTGGAAGATAAAGACGAGCGCGCCGTACGAGCCCAGCAGGCTCAGGATGTTCATGATCACTGCCTTGAGCGGCAGCACCACCGACCGGAACAACAGCAGCAGCACCAAGAATGTGCTGCCGATCACGAAGAGGACAGCCTTGGGGAAGTCGCTGTAGAGCGCGCCGATGTAGTCCATTTCACCAGCGGTGTACCCGCCCACCACGACGCGTAGCCCCCCGCCGAGCGGGATCGCGCGGATAGCCTTGACCAGCGCCTCACCCCGCGCCTTGGAGAGGCCGCGCCGCGGGTAGACCACGACCAGCGACGCGTGCGTGCCCACCAGCGGACCGACGGCCCTGGCGACGGCCGGGTCGGCGAGGTGCGCGGCCAGAGCCAGGTAGCCGGCGCGCGTCAGGCCCGGATCGAAGCTAACGATGCTCTGCACGACGAGCACGTCGGAGTCGCGCTTGATCTGCTGCACGTAGTCGTAGAGCGCGCCGAGGTAACGCGGTTGCAAGATGAGTTGCGAGCCCGGCGCGTAGACGACCGGCAGCGTGGGGCTGTCCTGGTTGACCTTGAACGTGTTCTGTAGGATGTCGAAGCCCTGGCGCGACGGCACGGACTGCGGCAAAATAGTGGCGTCGGGGATGTTGAGTTGTAACGCGCGCACGGGCGAAGCGATGAAGAGGATGATCACGAGCGTGCCGGCGATGAACGGCCACGGACGCCGCATCACCACGCGCGCGAGGGCCGACCAGAAGTGGCCGCCGCCCGGCCGCTGCGGCAGCACCGCCAGGCGGTCGACGCGCTGGCCCAGCACGCTCAACACAGCCGGCACCAACGTCAGCGCCGCCAGCACGGCCACCGCGACCACGACGGCTCCGCCGATGCCCATCGAGCGCAGCGCGATGGCCTTGAACATGAGCAGGCCGCCCAGCCCAAGCATCACCGTGAAGCCCGAGAAGAGCACGGCGCGCCCGGCGTGCGCCACTGTCGTGGCCACGGCGTCCTCGATCGAGCGGTGCGCCAGTTCCTCGCGGTAGCGGCTGACGATGAGCAGGGCATAGTCGATGCCCACGCCGAGACCGATCAGCGTGCTCGTGTTGAGCGAGAAGATGGACATGGGCGTGATCCGGCCGAGCACGTAGAGCACGGCCAGCGTCGCGGCGACGCTGACGCCGCCAATAATGAGCGGCACACCGGCGGCCACCAGCGTGCCGAAGACAAGCACGAGCAACACCAGCGCCACGGGGAAGGTGTAGCGCTCGACCTGCGACAGGTCGTTGATCGAGATGCGCACCATATCGTCGTACACAGGTGGGTCGCCCGTCACGATGGTGTGCAGCCGCATCGTATGTAGGCGCGCGCGCAGCGCCGGCAGCACCGTCTGCGTCTTCTCCAACGTGGTTGTGAAGTCGAGCACCGCGTAGGTCGCGTGGTGGTCGGGCGAGATCATGCTGCCGGCGGCGCCGGGCGCGCTGAACGACGAGGGCGCGCCGGCGCCCTGCGTCGTGTTGTCATAGGTGTCGATGCGCGCCAGGTGCGGCAAGCCTTTGAGCCGGTCGAGGGCGGCGCTCATGTCCCGGCGGAAAGCCGGGGCGTCGACGCGCAGCGTCGGGTCCGAGAAAATGATGGTGACGGCGGACGGATAGTAGTGCAAGTCACTCTGCAGCAGCGACAGCGCGCGGTCGGAGTCGGTCGTGCCGTTCGCGAAGCCGCCCCCGCTCAACACGCTCTGCACGCGCGGCAGGAAAGGCGCCGCCACGAGCAGCACGATCACCCAGGCGGCGATGACGAGGTAGCGGCGGCGATAGGTCCAGTGACCAAGTCGGTAGAACATAACACATGTAGTATGCCTGCTCCTACCATAACTGGAAAATGGAGCGCGTCTTCTCTCCCCCCTCCACCCATGGCTAAATTGAAGTCAAACAGAATGGCTCGAATTGGCTGTATCATCACCTCTATTCTACCTCGCGGCTGTGTGGCACACTGAGGTAGGGCGGCGACGCGCCCACGGCAGCTTTGGAGAGGACGAGTGACATGCTTTCGGAACCTACGGCTCGGGACCAGCGCCTACACCCGCTGGAGTGGTATCGCCATATGCGCGACAGCGCCCCGGTGAGTCAGGGCGCCCAAGGAGGGGTCTGGCAGGTCTTTCGCTACGACGACGTGAAACGCGTGCTGTCGGACTACGCGACCTTCTCGTCGGCCTCAATCGCGCGGGCCGGCGAGGACGGCGAGCCGGCGAGCCCGCTAGAGGCCAGCCTCATCAGCACTGATCCGCCCCGTCACCGGCAGTTGCGCGCGCTCGTTTCGCAGGCTTTTACCCCCAAGGCCGTGGCCGACCTGGAGCCGCGCATCGCCTCTATCGCGAACGAGCTGCTCGACCATGTGGCCGCATCCGGCCATATGGATGTCGTGGACGATCTAGCTTAGGGCTCGTTAAACAATTACTTCCCGTTTTTGGGCGCAGGCTCATAGCCGCTTTGCCCGACAGCGGCGGGAAGTTATTCCTTGGCGACTCCTTACCCACTGCCCGTGATCGTGATCGCGGAGTTGCTCGGCATCCCCATCGGCGACCGCGCCCGCTTCAAAGAGTGGTCGGACGCGATTGTATCGGGGTCGCGCTCCGCCGCTATGGCGGGCCGCGATCCGCAAGCGGAGATGAGCGCGTACTTCCTCCGCTTGGTTGCCGAGCGCCGCCGGGACCCCAGGGACGACCTCATCAGCGCGCTGCTCGCCGCACAGGTCGACGGCCAACACCTCACCGAACTGGAGTTACTGGGCTTCTGTGTTCTCCTACTCGTGGCGGGGAACGAGACCACGACCAACCTGATCGCCAACGCTATCCTCTGCTTCGACGACAACCCGGAGGCGCTGCGACAACTGTACGCGCGCCCCGAACTGCTGCCGAACGCTATCGAAGAGGTGTTGCGCTACAGTTCGCCCGTGCGCTGCATGTTCAGGACCACCGCGGCCGAGGCGCGGATCGGCGCGCACACTATCGGGGCCGGGCAGTTCGTCATCGCCTGGATCGCATCGGCTAACCACGACCCCGCGCAGTTCGCGGACCCGGACCGCTTCGACATCGCGCGCAGTCCCAATCGCCACATCGCATTCGGGCAGGGCGTCCACTTCTGCCTGGGAGCGCCGCTGGCCCGCCTGGAAGCGCGGATCGCGCTGACGGCCATGCTGGCGCGGCTGCGCGATATCGAGCGGGACCGCGCGACGCCGCTCATCCCGATCGAAGGGACGGTTGTCGCAGGCGTCCGGCATCTCCCGGTGACGTTCACGCCGGACACGCGGACCCCTGGACCGGCGCGTTGAGAGGTCGCGCAGCGGGATTGCTGAAGGGATTTCGTTGCGTCGCTATGCCGGCAGGCTCCGCACCGTCACCATGTCTGGGGTCAGCCGTCCTCCTGGTCGGGTGACGACGATGGCGCGGCTCTGGCCCGACGCGAGGTCGAAGTAGTTGTCGCTGTAGCGCACGCCCTCGTCCGGCACGATCAGATGCACGACGTAGGCGTAGGCGGCCGCGCTCACGCGCACATGCAACTCGTCGTCACGAACGGGCGTGATGTCGACCTCCAGGCCGGGTGAGACGCGCCGCAGGTCTTTGATGGCGGTGAAGAAGTGACGGTTGTCGGGGAACAGGCCGCCCCGCACATGAACCGACAGATAGCGGTCGGCGCCTCCCGCCACCTCCGCCGCGCCCCAGCGGCGCACCGCGACGCTCGTCAGCGGCTCGACCGCGACCGCATGCTTCTCTTCCCACACCATCGTCCCGTCGAAGGCGCCCAACCGCACCCTCACCGTTTCCTCGACCGGCGTCAGCGTGTCGTTGGTGATCCACAACTCCATGCCACCATCGTCCAGCGCCTTGAAGGAGGCCAGCACGGGACTGTAGACGCGCGTGAGGTAGTAGTAGCCGGCCTTGCCGAAGCCGTAGTAATCGAGCACGCTCCAGGAGAGAACCGGCCAGCAGTCGTTGAGTTGCCACACCAGCGTCCCTGAGCAGTGCGGCCGGCGGCGGCGGTAGTGCTCGATCCCGAACTTAAGCCCTTCAGCCTGCGCGATCATGCTGTAGTCGATGTACTGCTCCAACCCCTCCGGCAACCCTGTCACGGTCTCCATCAAGTTATCGCCCTTGTTTTTGGGGTTATCTTTGTTGTGGTGGTCCATCGACGCGGAGTGGTGGTAGAGTTGGTCGGCGGGGATGACGCGGCGCAGCGTCTCGTAGACCGGCGCGGCGTGCATGCCGAACTCGCTGATGAAGCGGGCCATGTCCTCGGCGTAGTGTAGGTACGACACGCCCGCCGGTGTGTGGTCCCCTTGCGGCTCCTCGCCAAAGCGGCGCGGCCGGCTACCATGCCAGACCTCCCAGTTGTGGCGGTCGCCGTCCTGGGCGCCGTTGTAGTCGTCACCGCCGTAGGGGCTGCCCGGCCAGTAGGGCGTGCGCCCATCGTGCGCGGCTACGGCGCGCGGCAGGATCGTGTCGTAGTAGAGCGAACCGGGGACGGGGTAGTCGGTGCGGTCCCAATAGGCCGCGTCGTGAATCCACTGGTTCTCGTTGTTGCCGCACCATAGCGCCAATGACGGATGCCCGCGCAGCCGGCGCACCTGGTAGCGCGCCTCGGCCGCGACCTCGGCCGCCATCGCCGCGTCCTCGGGATAGGGCGCGCAGGCAAACATGAAGTCCTGCCACACCAGTAGGCCCAGCCGGTCGCACTCATCATAGAAGTGGTCGTGCTCGTAGACGCCGCCGCCCCACACGCGCAGCATCGTCATGTTGGCGTCGCGCGCGGCCGCAAGAAATCCGGTGTAGCGCTCGGGCGGAATCGCGCCGACGAATGAGTCGGCCGGTATCCAGTTGGCGCCCTTGACGAAGAGTGGCACGCCGTTGAGCACGAAGCGGAAGAAGCGCGCGCCGCGCTCCGCGGGATCAGGCGACTGGTCGAGCTCCAGGATGCGGATGCCGGCGCGCGCCTCATACTGATCGAGTTGGACGCCGTCGGCGTCGAGCGTCACCCACAGCGTATAGAGGGCCGGCTCACCGAGGTCATGCGTCCACCACAACCGCGCTTGCTCGACCGTCAGGTAGACCGTACCGGCGAGCTGGTCGCCATCACAGGCGAGGGCCAGCGTGGTCGTCGCGGCCGCGGCGCCGTCAGGCGACGTCAGCTGGATACGAGCGGTTAGCGCCCCGGAGGCGCCGAAGCGCTCGGCCTCGACCCGCACGGCGACGAGCGCCCGTCCGGTCTCCTGGTCCGCCTCAAGCGTGTAGCAGTGCACGCCGTCGAGACAGGCCACGCGCTCACGGCGCAGCTCGACCGGACGCCAGACGCCGATGGTAGGCAGACGCGGCCCCCAATCCCACCCATAGCCGTACTGCGCCTTACGCATCGCCACGCGGGGCTGATCCTGGCCGCCCCAGCCGCACACGTCCCGACCGTCGAGGTGGTCGAGCGGCCGGTCGAAGCAGAGGGCCAGCGTATGCGTCGCGCCGGGGCGCAATAGGCCGGTCACATCGAAGACGGCCGGGCGGAACATGTTCTGATGGCGGCCAAGTTCCTGCCCATCAAGCCATACCGTGGCGAAGGTGTCCAGCCCATGAAAGACCAGACGCAGCCGCTCGCCGGGCGCGAGCGGCTCGGTAGGGGCGGTCAGGCGCGTGCGATACCACCACTCGCGGGCCTCCATCCACGCACATAGGTCCTCATTGCGGTCGTAGAACGGATCAACGATGCGCCCGGCGGCGATCAGTGCGCGGTGGACATCGCCGGGGACTGCCACGGGTATCCAGGCCGCGTCGTCAAAGTCTGTCCCCTGCGCGCCGGCGGCCAGCCCCTCGCTGGGGGCGAAATCGTGCAGCTTCCAATCATCGAACAAGATAAGCTCTCCTCTCAACGAGGAGTATGGTAGCACATGCGAGGCATGGCTCTGATGACATATCACGAAACCAGTCGTGCTAAAATAAGGCTATGAATGCCCCTCCACACCCGTTTCTGTCTAAAGCACGCGAGAGCCTTGCCGGAGCAGAGAGCGAGTTTGTCAATGCCCGCTACAACAACTGCGCCAATCGCTGCTACTACGCGTGCTTCCAGGCCGCTATCCACGCGCTCATACAAGCAGGGATTCACCCCAATAGCGATCAGTGGAGCCACGATTTTGTGCAAGCCCAATTTGTGGGGCTGCTCATCAATCGGCGTAAGATTTATCCAGCGCTGTTGCGCGATGTTTTATCGCGAGGAATCGCGCTTCGTCAAATCGCTGACTATCAAACGGATGGCGTCGGCCAGACGCGGGCCGCGCGCATGCTCAAATCGACACATGATTTCCTCGATGTCATTAGCCGGAAATGAGAAGGGTATAAACGTGAGTGTAGAACAAGCGGACGATCTTGATGTACGCATCCAGCAAGCCGTCAACGAGCTACAGGACATGATCAAGGGACGCTACCCCACAACTAGCTTCGCGGTAGGGCAAGGAGACGACCCAAGCGGGACCTACGTGGTGGCAACCGTCGATATAGATGATCCGGACGAAGTGATGGATTTAATCATCGACCGCCTTGTCGACATACAAGTCGAAGATGGCCTACCCGTGTACGTCGTGCCGGTGCGGACCGAGGAACGCGTGCTCAATGAATTGCGGTCACGCCCAACGCCGCACTACGGTCGGGCGCTGCTCGATTGACAAACAAAGCGGAGGCGGCGTTGCAGGCGTTGTTACGGCAGCAAGGCACGGAAGAATGAGGCGGGCTATTGCCGGCGCAGCACGACCGACGCGTCAATAGCGGCGCCATACGCCGTAGCGGCGTCGCCCTGGTTGATGGCAAGCATCAAGCGGCGGTAGGAATCGACGATGAGCGCCGGTTGCCCCGCGTCGACCAGGCCGAAGGATCGCGCGTAGGGGACACGCAGCGTCTGCCCCGCGACATCCACCGCGATTAGGTCACCCTCGCGCACGTTCCAGTGAACGATAGGCTCCTCGTCCGTGTTCAGGCGCAGATTGCCGAAGCGATCGACATAAGAGACGGCGCAGTGCAGCGCGTCGCCCGCCCAACGCGGCTCCGGCAGCGTCAGCGTGACCAGCGTAGCCGGGTCGAGCGCGGGGCCAAGGGCGCTCAGGTCATGACCGTTGACCAGCGCGGCGGCCATCGGCGAGAAGATATCGCGGCCATGGAAGGTGTTGGAGCGCGACGAGAGCATAAACTGGTCGTTCGCCAACTCAACCGCCGCGACGATTCCGCCCAGCGCCTCGGCGCCGGATGCGAGCAGGCCATTGTCCGGCCCCACCAATATATCGCCGCGCGCGACGCGTAGCGCGACCGGCCGCCGCGCCGTCCCCACCCCTGGGTCGACCACACCGACGTGCGCGCCGACCGGCATGTAGGGCAGCACGTTGCGCCACGTCAGCGCCCCGCGCCGGATGTCGTACGGGGAGATCTCATGCGTTATGTCAATGATCAGCGCGTCCGGCGCGCGGCCCAGCATGATCCCATGACAACAGCCTACCGAGTCATCGCGGGTCCCGAAGTCCGTCATGAACGTGATGTATTTTGTCATCCCTGATGGCGCTCCAATGCTAGTTCGACGAGGCGGTCGATGAGTGCAGGGTAGGGCAGGCCACTGGCGGCCCACAGCAGCGGGAACATGCTTGTCGGCGTGAAGCCGGGGATCGTGTTGATCTCACTGATGTAGAGGCCGCCATCGCCGCCAAGCAAGAAGTCCACGCGGGCCATGCCCGCGCCGTCTATGGTCAAGAAAGCGCGGCGAGCCGCGTCGCGCACGCGTTCAGCAAGCGCGGACGGCACGTCGGCGGGGATCACCAGATCGCTGGCGTCGGGCTGATACTTGGCGTCGTAGTCGTAGAAGGCCGCGTCGCGCACGCGTATCTCGCCCACGACCGATGCGGCGGGTTCGTCGTTGCCCAGGACCCCGCACTCGAGCTCGCGCGGCGCGCGCACCCCACGCTCCACTAGCAGACGCCGGTCGTGCCGGGCCGCCTCGTCGAGCGCGTGAGGGAGGCCGTCGGGCTCATCGACACGGCTGATGCCAATCGAGGAGCCCATGTTGGCCGGCTTGACGAAGCAGGGATAGCCGATGGTGTCCGCTACGCGCGCCGCGATGGCCTCCGGCTCACGCCGCCAATCGGCGCGGGTCAGCGTCATGAACGGGACGATGGGGAGCCCGGCCTGCACGAACAGATTCTTCATCAGGATCTTGTCCATACCCACGGCCGAGCCGGCCACACCCGCGCCGACGTAGGGCACGCCGGCCAACTCAAACAGGCCCTGCACCGTGCCGTCTTCACCGTGCGGACCGTGCAGCAAGGGAAACACGACATCAATTGGCTGCCTGCCACCCGTTCTCCCGCGCGGCTCAACGGGCGAGAGGACCCGCGCGATACCGGCTACGTCGTGATCAGGCGCTACCGGAGTCGTTGACATGGCAGCGCCTGAGCTTTCGGCGTCAAACGGACCAAGGAGACCGACGGCCGGGGCGCCAACGAGCCATTCGCCACCGGGCGTGATGGCAATGGGCAAAACCTCGTAGCGCGACGAGTCGACAGCGGCCATGACCGAACGCGCCGACGAGAGCGACACATCGTGTTCGGCCGACTGGCCCCCGAAGACGAGGGCCAGCCGGATCTTACCGTTGGTCACGACGTACCATACAATTCAGGCTACTGACCCACCGGGGTCGCGGGTGGGAATTGAGCGTTCGGGTCCGGCGGGCTGACGCGGTTCTTGGTCGCGTCGGTCGCGGTCGTGAACCAGGCCTGATAGCCCTTCTGCCCATTCTGCTGTAGGATCGCGTTGCGCTCGGCCGTGGTCAACGTGTGCGTGGCGCGCGCGGTGACCTGGATGACATGGTAGCCATACGTGCTCTTGACCACGCGTACCTCGCCCGGCTTCATGCTCAGGATAGCGTTGAGCACTTCGGGCACGAACTGCGTCTGCGGCGTCAGCCACGACGGCTGGTTGGCCACGAACGGTTGGCTGGGGTCACGCAGCCAGCCGCCGTTGTAGGCGCTGCTCTGCTTCTGGGCCGCCAGCGCCTGGTCCTGCTGCGCCTTGGGCAGCTTGGAGATCTGTGTCCCATTGGTCCCGTTGTCGATAGAGTACTTCTGGGCGAGCGCGCCAAAAGTCGCGCCGTTGTTGGCTTTGATCGCCGCCGCCAGATTAGTAGCCAGCGTCTTGTCTTTCGCGGCAACCAAGATGTGGCGCGCCTTAGCCTCGGGCTCCGTCTTAGCGACCGTCCCCTGGTAGTGTTTGGTGACGTTCTGCTGTACGACAGCGGGCGTGGCGAAATAGGTGCGGATATCCCCGTCCTGTACGCCTGTGCCAGAGACAAGGCTAGCGTAACCGCTCTGTTTGCGCAGTGTGGCCATCTGAGCGTCAACTTGCGCGGTCGTCGCTTGTGCGCCGATCTTCCGTGCGGCCTGCTGTAACTCCAGCGCCTGCTCCATCTGCGAGAGCGTATAGGCCGGAACGTTCTGCTGGTTGCCGGCCACGGTTTGCTGCTGCGTTTGCAATTGCTGGATCAATGACGCGTTGGCCGCAGCGTTCTTGGTATCGGCCTGCAACTGGTAGATCTGCGCCTGCAATTGGCTGCTCTGATTGGTGAGCAGCGTGGTCTCGAACTTCTGGAAGCGGTTGAAGGAGTCGGTCCGAATAGCCTGCCCGTTCACCGTAGCAATCGCCTGACCTGGATAGATAACGTACTCCCACAGGGCGCCGCCGATCAGCGTGATGACAATCAAGGCGACGACGGCGAAGAGAAGAGAATACCACAGGCGCTGCTGCCGCGCTTCGCGGGCGAGGCGGACGCTTTGCGCGGGACGCCGTGGCGGCGCGGCCCGTCGAGCCGTGCCAACTGGTGGGACCGCGCCGCCACCAGCAGTGGCGCGCGCTCTACTCGACGGAGTAGAGGAAGCGGAGGAAGGGGTGGGGTCAGCCATGTTCTTGCTCATCGTCCCATGAAACGCACATGATCGGCGGTGTACGGAAGGAGCGCGAGCTGGCGCGCGCGCTTGAGGGCGGTCGTGAGCCAGCGCTGGTGCTTAGTGCACGTTCCCGTCTTACGGCGCGGCTCAATCTTACCACGCTCGGACAGGAAGCGGCGCAGACGCGCTGTATCCTTATAGTCAATGTACTGTATGTTATCCATGCAGAAGCCGCAGACCTTGCGGCGGCCGAACGCGCCGCGCTCACCGCGACCGCCGCCGCCAGCGCTGTCACGACGGCCGTAGCCCCCGGTGCGCGGCCCACGGTCCCGATCACGGTCTCGGTATTGATTCGGCGACGCCGAGCCAATCGGGGCCGTGCCGTGTCCCAGGCCGGGAGCTGGCTGGCCGATATTCGAACTCAGGGGAGCGCGCATCACGGGAGCGGCCATCGTTTCAGCCGCTACGCGCACTGGAGGGTCGGTTTGCGCGGTCACCGTTTCGGGGGACTGCGCCATGTCCTCGGTCGGGCGCGTCGCCGGCTCCGGGCCGACAGCCTCGCGGTAATCCTGGCTCTCGTCGTTGGCGTCGGATGGTGTGTTAGACATATTTTCTCCGAGTGACTAGTGTTTAGTGACTAGTGGTTAGTTGGGCCACACATATGGCGTCAACCCCACGAATCACTAAACACTCGCCACTAAACACTAGTCACTAAAATGGAATATCATCCATGTTATTGTTGTCGTCGAACGTCGCGGCGGGAGCGGGGCGGCTGGAGCCGCCGCTCGCGGCCGGCGCGGCGAAATCGCCACCGCCGTAGTCGCCCCGGTTCTCTCCGGCCTTGTCGAGCATGCGCATCTCACGAGCACGAACCTCAAGGCTTTGGCGGACCTGGCCCTCACGATTGGTGTACTCACTCTGCGTCAGTGGGCCCTCGATGTAGACGGAACTGCCCTTGTGCAAATACTTCTCGCAGACCTCACCGAGCTTATCGAACGCGCTCACGCGGAACCACGTCGTCACATCGCCGTTCTTGCTGCGCTCGGTCGTGGCGACCGTGAAACTGGTCACCGAACTGCCGCTGGGGAGCATACGTGTTTCGGGGTCGCGGCCAAGGTTGCCGATGATGATGATTTTGTTATATGAACCAGCCACGGGACCCTCCTTAGTATTGATCCTGAACAACCAGAGCGCGGTCAAAGAGCACTTTTATCTGCTACTAACCTAGCGCTGCGGTTACGGTGTCATTAACCCTGGTCGTCCATGCGGAAGACCAGGTGCCGAATGATGTTATCGTTGAGCCGAAGTTGCCCGTCGAGGCCAAAGGCGGCGGGCGGCGTC